>Ga0308168_1000406_pt1 | contig 54558 bp, 81 predicted proteins | sample PhyCR2_FD_202133 | JGI IMG/M metagenome (GOLD analysis project Ga0308168, IMG submission 202133) | Phyllosphere microbial communities from UC Gill Tract Community Farm, Albany, California, United States - DLSLRC.R2 | ecosystem: Host-associated > Plants > Phyllosphere > Unclassified | place: USA...
ATCCAGGTCCAGGTATTGCTGCGGATCGAGAATGCGCGCGGCAGCAGTTCGTCGGCCACGCGTTCCTTCAATTCCTTCATCGCCTTTTTGCCTGGCGGGAAGCCCTGCTGCTCTTCCAGCTCGGCGGTCCTGGCCTTGGCGACCTGGTTGATCACCGAGCCCGGCAGCAGTTTTTTCTCGGCGCCCAGCATCATCAGAATCTGCTTGTTCACCACGTGCACGAGCTTGCCGTTGCCCCGCGGCGAATCCCAGCCCTGCTGCAGCAATTCGTTGCTGCCGGCCGGCACGAACGCCTGCGACGCCAGGGCGTCCTCCATCTGCTCGGGCGTGAAGGCCCAATTCGACGGCAGGCGGTAAATCTGTAAATTCTTGAACCACATCTCTTGGGACTCCTTCGTTTTGTTTATTGGCGCGCCAGTTCCAGGCGCTGCATTTCGATCTGCTCGAGCTGCTCGTCGGCGTGCTGCACTTCCGCGAGCAGGATCAGGAAGAGGGCTCCGGCCACGACCGCGCCGCCGATGCGCCGGATCACAGCGGCACCTGGCTGGACACGATCACGCCGATGAGGGCGACTGCCGCGAGGCAGGTCACGACGAACCCGGCCAGGCGGGCGGCGAGCTGGTGGCGATCCATGCGCACGGAGCTCATTGCGCGGCCACCACGGTGACGCCCAGGGCGCCGGCGTCGTAGGCGGCATCCATCAGGGTGTCGCGGTTGCCGATCGCGGCGTAGGTGCGCGGGCTGGCGCCGGCGCTGTCGATGACGGTGATGCGGAAGGCCATGCTGTTCTCCTGGGCGTGTGGTTTGGTGGGCTTACAGTGCCAAAGCCCGGTCCTGCCGGGCGATGGGTGTTGCTCGGTCGATGCCGCGTCAGGCTGCGATCACCATCGACGGGCGGGTCTTGAAGTTCTTGCTGCCGTCGGCCGGCTTGATCTCGGCCCAGTTGCCTTTACTGCCGCCATGCATCGCGACGAACGTGCCCTCGCGCTCCTTGCCGCGCACCGCGGTGGCTTTCACCTTCTGGCCCTTCTTGATGTTGAAATCGCTCATGGGTATTCCTCTTCTGTGGTTGTGCACTGGCGCCGTGCCGGCGGCTCGACATCGAGCGAAAGGGTTACAGCGCGCTGCGCGCCTCCAGCAGTTGGACCGCCGCGCGCACGATCGCCGCCCAGGTGGCCGCAGCCTTGGTCGGGTGGTCCTCGTAGCGCTCTGTGACGTTGCGGCGCCCGCCGCCAGTGCCGGCCGATACCGTGCCGTCTTCTTGGTCGTGGCTGACGGTGAGGCCCATCTCGACGCTCAGGTCGCCTGCTGCTTCCCAGTCACGGCGCCAGCGCGGCGGTGCGGCCGTCGTCGACGCAGAGAAGGTCAGGCGCGAGGCGCCGGCACTTATTAGCCCACCGCTGCGCCGGGCCGGCTGGCACAGGTCAGCGGTTTGCGTGAGCACGCTCGGTGCCGTGAACCGGCGGCGCCACGCCGGGTGGAGGAGGGCGAGCTGCTGCTCGTCGGATACGCACTCGCGCAGGTACTGCTGGGTGAATTCGTTTGGCATCGCTCGCCCCTCAGGCCGTCGCCGGCGCGCGGCCGAGCTGCAGGTCATCGAAGGCACCGGCGTTCACCAGGTGCAGATGCGCCGCTGGCGTGCACAGCAGCTGCGCCAGGCGCTCGACTGCTGCTGTTTTGTTGGCGCCGACCTGCACGGCTGGCACTAAGATCCGTTGCGCTTCCAGCAGTAGCGAGGCTAGTGGGTTGGCGGTCATGCTCATCGTTTGCTCAGGGTAAGTTTGCTGTGTTGATATAGGCACTTTACCCTCAGGTAACATGAAGCGCAAGTAAAAATATACCCGAAGGTAAAAATATGTGTAGAATTCTCCCATCGGCCGAGTTCGGTTGATTGCAGGCCTGGAACAGGGAGGGGAAACCGCCGACGCCCATGCTAAAGATGCCAAGGAAGCCGGAAGGGCAACGCGTGGGTGGTAGGGGTAGAGCGCGCCGGGGGACAGGTAAAAGCCTGGAAAGTCTGCCAACAAGCGAAAGTGTCCGAAGGCGAAAGCATGGGATGCAGGCGCTCTCCACGAAAGCGAGTCTTCGGGCTGGCCTTTTAGGGAGGGTGCCGCTCTGGAACCGAGGCTCTGCTGGGATAACTTAGAACCAGCAACTTAGAAATACCTTGTCAGAACAGCCGAGAAATAACACTTCAACAGTACCTATAGAGGGTGCGGATAAAAAAGGCCCGAAAATGCCAGAAAAAATCACGCTGACGCGCTACCTGAAGGGCAGGGGAGAGGTGAAAGCGCTCACGCACATCGAAGCACTGGCGTTTGGCGTGCCGTACCCGTTGCAGCCGGGCTGGCCGGCAAGGTACGGGGCGACGGGGATCACGGAGGCGATGATCGAGGACCTGAAAGCCAAGATAGGCGCCGCGAAACAGTCAACCGCCAGCAAGGCGCGGCGCGGTCTGGAAGGACTGGAGAGGTCGCTTGCGGCGGAGAGCTCGGCATCTAAGCGGGAAGGCCGTTCAGCACGCGATTCAGATCTTCCAATGAGGGTGTCACCAATACCAGAATTCGCACTGCGCCGAGCCCGGCTTTACCGCGTGCGCAATGTGGCGCCATGAGCATAAAAAAGCCCCTGAGCGGGGCTCTTGCCAGTTAAAGCATATCGAACTCTTGGACGATCTACGCTGCAGACTTGGAAAACTGGGTTGCCGATTTGCGCCCGTTTTTACGCCTACTTGCAAGTCCGATACCGAGCATGCCAATGCCGAGTATTGCCAAGGATGCCGGTTCCGGCACGTCGACAGTAGCGGCGCTTGTAGTCGTGATTACCAAGTCGTCCACTTTGAGGCCATCGAGTAAGTGACCCGCGGTGGAAAGCGAAATTGTGTAGATACCGGCACCCAAGTTTTGCAGCGAGCCGAAGAACTGGGAATCGAAACCACCGCCGATTCCGCCCGTGCTCGAACCAGGATTGTTGAGCAGAAACTGCACTGCGTTTCCAGGGGTGTCGCCCAACGAAACCGTGCCACTGTTGGCGAACGTCACTTCGCCACTGTCTGACCCTGGCACGGCATACCAGAAGCTGAGGGACAAGTTGGACAACGGCGTCAAGGATGAAAATGTGAAGCTAGAGACGGGATCGAGCGCCGTCAGCCACATATAGTCATCGCCGTTCAATGGCGCGTTAAACCATCCCGAGGAGAACGACGAGCCGCCGTTAAAATTTTCGGTGTAGGTGGTCGTAGCCCCCGAGGTGGTTGTGACGATCGTTGCATGCGCAGCAGGTGCGACGATTGCTGTAAGAGCGGCGCACGCCATTGTGAGAACACGAGCGAGCTTTTGGGTAGTCGAAAGCATGTTGACCCTTCGTTGTAAGAGTTGTCGCTACTAAATAGCAGCGCGACAACCTTACCAAAACGACAGGTCAAAATTCTAAAAGTTGCAATACTTTGACAACCATCAATCAACTATGGATTTTTGCGCAACGCGGCGCCTAAGTGCGCTATTCGTAGCCTCATGCGAACGGCGTAAATAGCCCCCTTGGGGTCACTCATCTTGGGCTTATTGCGCGCTAGTCGGGATAGGTGCCGGTACCACCGCCGCGAGTGGCTGGGCCGCAGCTGGCGCGTCTGCTAGCTTGCGCAGCATTACCGTAACTGCTGCCGGGTAATCGAAGCCAGCGCCCGTGTTGCGGTCTACTATATAGCCGATTCCACCGCCGATGAGCACGTTGCCCCATACCGCGCCGTTTGATTTCGAGACCAGGGTCTGATTCCCGGCCAGTCCTTCCTTCTTGCAGTCCACGACCAGGTCGCCGGTGCTTTTGTGCACTGAGATGCTGCCGGGGGAGGTCACAAACCACGAGCCGGCATCGTTAGTGAGAGTACAGCCGATGCCGGCAATCTCTACGTTGTCCTGCACCGTTTTAACGGTGACGGGCTGCATGCGTTCGCCAGAAATGGAGGCGCATCCTGTTGCGAGCAGCGACAGTGCTGCCATTGCGATAATCGATTTCATGTCTTCTCTCAGGTGTTGGCATCTAAGCGTGCCGTTTCGCCAGAGAATCATACGCTGCCAAATTGGCAAAAGACTCACTAATTATCACTGGGCGCAGCTTTGCATCGTGAGTGAGCAGGGCGGCAGTTATGCGACGCCGTCAGTCGGCAAGTCGAGCCAGACACCGTAATTTCCCTGTCTGCCGTTTCCATAGTCTCACCCACCCCTTATGTGCGCGGCGCATTCAAAGACCATCACCCGCCCAAAGCCGACCGCTTCCGCTGCACGCCAAAAGTTCCTTGCGGCCGCGCGCGGCAGGTAGCCGACTGTGTAGCTTTCGATCGACACCCGCACGGCTTGCTTGTCGAGCCTCTTGTCGTCCTTGAGTATGAGACTCGCCTCGGTTTTCCGGTTGATGCAGTCGGCTGTGCGCTTGCCGCAGATCTTTTCGAAACTGGCCGCGTAGTTGGTTCCGCCGGAGACTTCGACCGCGTAGTCGCCATCACCTACAAGCCGTGGTGGCTCGGCATCTGCCTTCATCCAATGCTGATCTACGTATAGGATCCCCGCCACAACCACAGCCAGCACTGTGAACACGATCAGCCACATAGCGTCTCCACCCGGGCTATAGATGCCCGCTCAGTGAAGAAAAAAATACGTGGTTAAGTTAGCAAAAGACTATCCGATTATCACGGCGATTTGGGACTCGCTGCCTCGATCGCTCTCGCCACGACCTGAGCTAGCTGATCCGTAGCGCGCCGGCCCGCCGAGACGAAAGTAGTATTCCATCCAATCCCGTCCGACCAAATCAGCTCGATGTACGCTTCCTTTGACTCCCAGCGTGCCGAGCTAATACTAGCGCCGGGGCAGGACTCATGGGTAGGCTGCGCACGCTGATGCAGCTACCAACAGTAGCAGGTCAGCAAAAAATGAAAGCACTTTTATATTGGCCTTACTTTGGATGGTAGTGCCGTGCTGAAAACCCCATGCTATCTATGTGAAAAATTTTAAATTTCAACGAAAAGGGCTCGACTGTAATGGTGGACACTCGAGCCTTTTAGCCACAACAAATCTAGCTTTCGATCAACTAATCAGCCGCATTACGCTTTGCCTAAGCATCCCGCATCATCCATGCACTGGTTGAGACAACGGTAGAAAGTAGTGCCATAGTCCGTGGTCGGAAGAGTGTCAGTGCACTTTTGGATGCAGTAGTTTTTGTGCGCCTTGCAGTCGTAAGGTACTGGTTCAGGGACTTTAGGTATGTCAGGGCAGCCTAGTCCAAAGGTATCGCACCAAAAGCCCGGATTGGGGTTCACAAGCGGAGGCTCGGTAGGGTCGGCCGGTGGAGGTGGAACAGGACGTGGACCCCAAATAATTATCTGGCCCGCGTCGCCAGCGGGAGCGGCGGCGCTCCCACTGCCGGCATCGCCACCACCACCACCACCACCACCACCACCACCACCACCACCACCACCACCACCACCACCACCACCACCACCACCACCGGCTTCACCCGCCTCCTCGTCAGCGCAGTCACACTCCTGAATGGTCATTGCACCACCATTAGCACTAGTGGATCCCTTGCTTTGACTCTTTTGATGTGCCTCGAGGACATCCTTAGCCGAATTAAAGGCGCTCAGGAATCTAGTGGCTTTTAACTCAATATACTTATTCCCTCTCTTACTACGTAGGGACCAACGATATTCGCCGCCTGGCTCGCGTGACACGTTTAAGTCTGAAAGATCAAAATGCTTCGTAAGAACAACGCAATCGATGGAGGGACCTGTTGAGCTCACCGCACATAGGCTCGTCGATTTCTGAGAAAGAACGATCCAAGAAAGCGGCGACCCTTTGATAAAGTCACCGTCGATGATTTTCTTCGGTGCTCCGACTTCGGTAGGGAATGTAGCCGACAGGCATCGGCCGCCGCCAGTACTGCACAAGTCGATTTGAGTGCCGCCATGCCATTCCCCAACTAACTTCGGCGGCTGATCCGGCGCTTGCGCAGCAGATGTATGGAAAGAGAAAAGTGCAACGAACGAACCTAAGCACGCAGCTGCAATAAGTGCGTTGAATTTATGGAACTTCATTTGTTCTCCAAAAAATATTCGGCGGTTGCCAAAAAATATTCTGGATGTAAATGTTCTCTAAGTCAACAATTGAATCCTAGTTTATTTCTGATCGTCCAGAGTGAAATCTAAACTTGGATGTTCTGTGCATATTGGATAGATTAGCTCCAAGTAGAATTCTCCCATTGTCTTCCCCAATGCAAGCTTATATTTATCCTTCTCCTGCTGATCTAATTGCTCAATACTCTGAGACAAGTAGTCAAACATTTTAGAGATTGACTTTACCTGGTCGATGATGTTCTTTGCTGTGTCAAATTCCATTTTTGATCCTTTTTAAATAGAACAAATCAGTGGCTAATTTAAGTCATGGTCATCGCGATACAGCATCGTTTGGTATGGAAGGGCTTGCGCAAGTCTATCGGAGCAAGCTTATCAGAAGCTCACAAATTATCACGACTCTATGCTCGTTTACTCGTCTGTGGTCTTCCCTTTGAATCGGAAAATACGCTTGGTTACTTTTTGGCCGTGGCCGCTTAACCCGGCGGTTATTGTTGATCCTTCTGAGCTGACACCAACTGAGCCACCTCCGCTGATGTCAAAAAATTCTTCCATCTCGACTTCTAAGGCGCTTTCGATGCGACTTGCAAGTGCAAGTTCCTGCGCCACTTTCGCTTGTCGCTCAGCCATGCGCATTGTGATTTCTTGTCGCTCCGCTTCGCGGCGCAATTCATCGATATCTCCACCTGCCGCCGCCTTTTCAGTATTTGCGGTGGAGCCTGTTGTGACTTCCATGAGCCTGGCCAAGAGCGGGCTGACGACATACAGAGCTTTGTGTGCGACTTTAGTTGGTTCCACAATTTTCCTTATTTATGATTTGGCCAAGTGCTTTATGCAAGTTAGCCCTTTGCCTTTGGCGTGTCGCCACCCTTGGCTTGATTGTCTTTTTTGGAATTTGCCTTGATAACGGTGTCAAGCTGCGCGACTGGTACAAGTGCATCATCGGTGAACATTGGCGCCGCCTTGGCGCGAACGTCTTTGAGGCGCTTAGCCGCAGCTAGCAAGTCGGCCTCGGCGCCACCGGCCTCGTCCGATGTCTTATTCATCTCGGCAAGAGCTTTGTCACGTCGGCTTTTTCTGTATTCAAAACCGTAGTCTGAGGAGGGCATGGGTTCAGCGAGAACGTCGCGCACATGGTCCATGGCATTGCTGAACGCCATCGCTTTCCGATACTTCATCCCAAGGGCGCGACTAAACTCTTGGCACTCCCGCATATACGCAACCGCCGGGTCGGTGATGTTGGCGTTATCTTTGTTCGCAACCGACTGGATCTCAATGTTGCGTTTTTCGATCTCGGCGGTATCGGCCTCCAAGCGGTCGAACAGCTCTTTGAAGGTAATGCTCGTCTTCTCGGTGTCGAGCTTCGAGGAGTTCAGTACTCGGATTGATGCATTTTTGATAGATGGCATGATCGAGGAGATCAGTTCAGTGCGCTGATGCTCCTTGTAGCCATATGCTCCGCCAGCAGCGAGCGCAACGACCAATCCAATGACGGCGATTTTCTTCTTCATTTCATCCCTCGTTCGGCATCTATGCGTGCCGTATCGCTCGCGCGAGTATAGCTAGGTTAGCAATAAGAAATTCTCACGGATTGTCACTGTAGAGCACGCGTTCCAATTCTTCGCGGATATCAAGATTGCCGGTTAAGAATTCTAAACTTGTGGCATACTGTACGCATATACAGTACTTTGCGGCGTTGGAAACTCAACGTCGCACAATCTTGGAGACTGCGATGCTGGACCGCACTGCACAGGAAGCGCCGCTTCCAGCCCAAAATGACGACGAAAATTTCCAGTTGAGTGCGGGTGAGCGCCGTCTCATTCGCAATTACCGAGCAATGAGGCGAGATGTCCAACTGACCTTTGAAGATCTCTCGGAAGAGTTTGCGCTGGGCTTCCCGGCGCCAGCCGTGACGGTTCGGAGTAGCGCCAGTCTAAGCTGCTAGTCGTCGGCCTTCGGTGCTGTGATCGCCATACGGCGAATCATGCCTTTCCCGTCGTCGGTTGCTCGACGGTAAAGCTCAAGGATCGATTTTTCTGATGAATCTAGTCGCTCAAGAGTGGTCTCAGTCGGTGCAACGATCGATGCTTCACCCTTTGGAAGCGCCTTAGTGCGATCGGCTTCTGTGGCGATTGGGCCTGACGTGCCACCGTCCTTTGCCGCTGGATCCTCGTCAAGGGTTCCTTGTTTCAGCGAGAGCGCATCCTCGATGAGGTCGCGCATATCCTCGCCAATCCTCTTTTTCCCTTCCTTCCCTTCTGGGTAAAGCATTCGCGAGACGTACGAAGGCGTGCGCGCGATCAAATCGGCGAGGGTGGCTGATCTTCCACCGCAATGGCTGTCGATGAGAGCGCGGAGGTTCTGCCGCCGTATTTCGTATTTGTCCATGCGGCATTCAAACAGCAATTTACTTACAGGTAAATAACCCATGGGTATTGACTTCTACTTTACCCAGGGGTAAATTATGGCCATGGACAAATTGCTTAAGTACCTCAACTCCCTGTCAAAAGACAGTCGTGCGGCGTACGTCGAGGCATGCGGGACCAGCGAGGGATACCTCCGAAAGGCCGCCAGCCGACACCAATCGTTCCGCGCCGAGCTCTGCATTTTGCTCGAGCGAGAGTCTGGCGGTGAGGTGCGCTGCGAAGACTTGCTGCCCGATGCGGACTGGGCATACATACGCGCGCAGTCACCGGTCGGCTGATCGTTCGACGCGGGAGTTGTGGTGCTGCTGATCAGCTGAGTCGCCCGGCGCTTGCCGCGATAGATCGTGACCGAGGCGCCGCCTACCTGGAGCGGCACAGCGATCAGATCAAGGTTCATCAGCACGAAGGTAGTAGTGGGCATTTTTTTTGGCCTCGTTGATTTTTCAGTGAGGCCATTGTGCGGCTAAAGAGTTTCCAAAACACCATTTATTTAAGGCCATTTCACATGAACCATCTCGACGCTTTCCATCAAACCGTTCGCTCTGCCCCAGGCGGCTGCGAAGCGCTGGCGCCGCGAATGGGCATGTCGGCCGCAATCCTGCGCAACAAGGCCAACCCGAACAGCGCCACGAACAAGCCGACGCTGGACGAGGCGGATCGCCTGATGGGTGTGACCGGCGACTACAGCGTCCTGCATGCCCTGGCTGAGAACCACGGCTTCGTGTGCACAAAGCTGGAAGACCAGCCTGCGTCCGACATGGCCGTGCTGGAAAACGTGACCAACATCTGGCAGCGCCTAGGTGAGTTGGCTGCGGAGGTGCACAAGACGCTCGAGGACGGCCGGGTCGAGTCGCACGAGGTCGACGCCTGCAGCGGAGCGGCCTTCAAGGCAATCCGCCCGATGCTGCAACTGATCGACACGTTGGCCGGAATGGCAGAGAAGCGCCCTTCGAAGTAGGTAAGACCTAGGCGGCAGGAGTCCCGCCATCAATACCAAAACCACCAGGGAGAGAGCGATGACCACAGCAGCAGAAACGACCGGCACCACCGAAGCGATGGATGCGAATCCGCTGCTCAACCACCTGATCGGGCATCTGCGCCTGAAGAACGACGCTGCACTGGCGCGCGAGCTGGAGACCCCGCCGCCGGTGCTGAGCAAGCTGCGCCACGGCCGCATGACGCTGGGCGCGACGCTCCTGGTCCGCATGCACGAGGTCAGCCAGATCCCGATCAAGGAACTGCGCGAGCTGATGGGCGACCGCCGCAAGTACTTCCGCGGCGCGGCAACTGCCGACGTTGAGGGCGCGTAGACCGCTCCCCACCGATACCACGATAACCCGGCCCAGGTCCGCAAGACTGAGCCACGTCACAGAAGGAGGATAGATGGATCAAGCGAACAAGCCGGCGAAGCCGACCGCCGCTGAGCGCAACGAGAAGGTGCGCCAGGTGCTGCTGGCGGCCGGCGAGCCGCTGGGCCCGACCGAGATCGCGGCGCGCATTAACGAAGACTGGTGCAGCTGGAATGGCATGGGCCTGGGTTCCGCCGTCACGCCAGCGCTGCGCAAGATCGGCGCGAAGAGCCACAAGGGCAAGTGGGAACTGAAGTCGGCGCCGGCCGACGAGGGCGAGCCTGGGTGCGTCGGCGAAGTAGGGGCAGTTCCGCCGCACGCGATGACAGCGGCGCGTTGGGCGGCGCTGCGTGCAGAGATGAATGGTCAGCAGCAGAAATGAAAAAGCCCGGTTGCAGCCGGGCTTCCTGAAACAAGTACAACGAATTGGAGATCACATGTTAGCAGAAAAAAATACGCCGACGTCGCACGCCGGTGAACATCAGGCTGCGAGCGCTCTTGCCGTGCGCTCGGCCTACGTATCGAGCGCGCTGGCCGGCGTCCGTGCCGACCAGGCTTCGGCCGAGTTGCCCGCGGCTGCGCGGCTGAGCTTCTTCATCAACCGCCCCGAAGTCGATGCCAAGTCGCTGTCGGACCTGATCATCGGGAATACTTGGCTGCGTTCTGGCGACGTCGTTCACATAGCAGAAATTCGCCAGCACATCCTGACCGATTCTGACCTGGATGCGGCTGCGCGCGTCGTGATCGGCGGTGCGGCATGAGGCTGACGATCGCAGGCAACGTTGGCGATGAGTTGGTAATTGCCGAGCCTTTCGAAGTGGAGGGGAGCGACGAGCAATTCGCAGTCCATCCCGCGATCGGAGACGATGGCTACCGGGGCCGCTGGGTCGCAACCCATGTTGGCACCGGATTTGCGATTGGCCGCGCAGATACTATCGATGGCGCTATGGAAGCTGGCCGCAAGGCCTGGGCCGAAGCCACTCCCGCGCAAATTATCGCAGCGAAGACCCGCGCTATCGCCGCGCTGCAAGCTAGGGACATCCAGGCCGGGAGCGGTAAATGACTCGGGCCCGCTACGTAACCCACGGCCAGACCGCCGCGCGCCTGGCGAAGCTGCGCACCCTGATCACCACCCTGCAGGAGCGCCAGCTGCGCCGCGATGAGATCGGCCACCTTTTGCAGGTCGGCCCCTCCGGCGTCCGCAAGTACCTGGTCGACCTGCGTGACCTCGTCGAGGTGATCCGCATCGCCGGCGAGGCGGTCTGCCGCTTGGTCGCTGCGGCCGAAAAGGTCCAGGCATTCCTGGCCGGCCTGGGTGCCACGGCCCCGGGCCGCCCGGTCACGCCGTCGCTCACTCCCGAGAGCATCGCCGCACGCGACCCGCGCCGGCACTTCCACATCCTGGCCGACGATGCGCACTACTCGATTCGCGTGAGCCGCGCGGCGCCTGCGCGCGATCCGATGGTTGCTGCGCTGTTCGGCGCTGGGCCGGCCCGGGTGGGGGTGCGCGCGTGAATCAGATCGATATCTTTACGGGTGGAGTCAGACGTTTAGTTACTGATAAGGCACTAAGCTCTTACCGAAACCTGAACTGTACGTTTGCATTGGTCAACTGCAAACTGAATCGTGTCACGACAAGTTACAAGACTTGCAATAATTTCACCCCTGCGTTTTTCTCGCGTTGCTTGCACCCAGCTGTAGGGATACGAATCACTCATGTCCCTCATATCAGCAATTACCTCGCGCAGAACAGGACGTATACCCGCAAGTCGGGCGCATACATGATCGGGCAAGACAATAAGCGGAAGAATTTCATCGTCATTCCAGTCGCCAGTCTTTTCAATCAGATCCGCATGCACTCTAAAGGTGACGGCAGGCAAGTCAAACGTGAAATCAATGAATGTCTCAACCGAGGTTTGAAGAGCATCGCCAACGATCTGCAACCTCGGTGCCAAGGCCGCTGCAGCTACAACGGCGCGGTCAGCCGCCTGCTTTTTCGCTTCGCGCTTATCGGCCGTTGCCAGAACGATAGTGCCTATCAGCGTTGCAACGGTACCGATAGAGCCGATCCATGTGCCCCAGTCCGAAATCGTCATTGGCTGCCAGTTATGTGCTCGTACCAAAGCATTAATGCCTTCATGCAGGGCGAACAGCAACCAGGCACCCATCACCGCGATGCCGACCCGCTCCCAGAATCTCATATCGGACCTGCTGTTGTGAAAACGACAATCTTAGCACGTGCTGGCGCATCCCTGGTTGAGCCGCGTTGCGTCGCCTGCGGCGTACTTCAGGGCCTGCCGCATGCCGGCGGCTGCAGTCTCGCAAAACTCACGATCCGGAGGCTCGCATGACCACTATCTTTATTCAAGTCACGCCGGGCAAGAGCGCCTCGATCTACGAAGCGGCATCGATCATCAACAAGGCGGGGCCAATGCAGCGCGCCGAGCTATTCGCCGCAATGGACTTCGGCCCGACCGAGAGTCGCGAGCGCAAGCTGCGCGACGCATTCCAATCCGACTGGCTGCGCGAGACGCCGTCCGGCCATATCGAGCTGACCGAGTATTCGAACCGGCACTTCGAGCGCCAGAAGCCGAGGGTGCCGTACGTCGGCCAGATGGCGCCGCCGGCGTACCGCGGCAACGTGTTCGGCAAGCCGTTGAGCCGCCAGCACATCCCGAACCGCCGCGGCCCGCGCGCAGATGCGCCGGCCATCTATGGCGATAAAGCTAATTTTTACAGGGGCTGATCATGGGTCCGAAATTCAAGATTGGAGAAATCGTTGTCATCCAGAACCAGGCAGGCGACACGAGCATTTACAACGGCATGGAGGTGTCGATTCTGAGCATCCCGGATTTCAAGTTCGTCGGTGAGCATCTCTACGAAATCGACCTGCTTCATCCAAGTGGCAAACGCTTCCATGCGATCAAGTCGCATTTGCGCCGCCGCGACGAGCCCAAGTTCGCGGGCGAGGACATGATCCGCGCCATGTTCGACGTCCCGCCAGTCGACCGCCGTCAGCCTGTAACCGCATGGCAGGCCGGGTACAACATCGCACAAGCATTCAACCGGGGAGCTAAAGGCGCAGCACTTATATCCCAAAATTTAGCCCGAAGCGAATCGAATTTTCGCAGTGTTCCGCTGAATTCTTTTGTTGAGTTCGTAAAACTCAATTCGTCTCGATCGCACTGGATGTCCGCCGTACATAGCTACCGCACTGCTATGCGCTTCCTGCCCGAGTTTATCGATAACACCCCGGCAAGCGGACTTCAGATCCGCCTCAAGTTCCAGAAATACACGCATTTCGTCAGGTTCGAGATGCGGAAATACGGCGTCAACACGTTGCCGGTTGTTCTCAAACGCATAGTAGGGAATCAGCGCATTGCTGATAATGGAGCGTATTTCCGCCCATCGTTCAGGGCGTATGGCTTCTTGCTCTCGAGCTTCGCCACTTGGCTCAGCCGAAGGGGCGATGCCGTATATTTCAGCCAGTTCTTGGCAATGCAAAGCCACCGGCTTAATCATTGTGTGAATCAGCGCAGCAGCTTGCCGCTCCTGCTGACGCGCTCCACGGTCAGCAGCCCAAATCGCCGCGGCGACAGCCCCCATAGCGCCAAGCGCGTTTCCCCAAAGTGTCGACACTGGCTCGAGCAGCTTTCCATCCCACAGCGGAGCTGCGAGGGGAAGGGCAAACAAAAGCCCAATGCATACCCCGCAGATGAAAGCCCATCGACTGCGGCGCATCGCTATGAATTTGAAACGCATTGCAATTCCCTGAGTTTGCATTTTGGAATCGTAGCATGACGCGCCGCTTATCCCTAAAGTCGGGCAACAAGCCGCTCCAGCGCCACACCCCGATGCGCCCAGTCGGATTCTCGCGCGCCAGCAGCAAGACCCCGGCCGCCGGCGCCGGCCTGCTGCGCGTCGCCGCGGTCCAGGCCAAGGCTACATTCCCGGGAAACCGGGAATCGAAGCCGCTGAAGCTGGCCAAGCCGATGAAGTCGCGCGGGATGAGAGGCCGCCCGCCGACCGCCGAGGAAAGCCGCTTCATGGACCGCATGGGCGCGCTGCCGTGCATCGCCTGCCTCAAGGACGGCTGCACGGACCACACGATCAGCCTTCACCACATCGACGGGCGCACGAAGCCGGGCGCGCACTTCCTGGTCCTGCCGCTCTGCGCGCCGCACCACCAGCAGGACGATACCGACCCGCGCGGCCGGATCAGCCTGCACGGGGCAAAGAAGCCGTTCCAGGCGCGGTACGGCACCGAGCGCGAGCTGCTGGCTGAGTGCGTGGAAATGCTCGAAGTCGATATCGGTGATGACCGCGAAAATAGAAAGGAAGCAGCATGATTGGCGCCGTCCACTTCGGTGACTGCCGGGAGACTCTGCGCGCAATGGCTGGCGCCGGCGTGCAGGTGCAGACCTGCGTGACGTCGCCGCCTTACTTTGGCCTGCGCGACTACGGGCACGACGGCCAACTCGGCCTGGAGGAGACCCCGGAAGAATACGTCGCCAACATGGTCGAGGTGTTCCGCTGCGTGCGCGACGTGCTGGCTGAAGACGGGACGCTGTGGGTGAACATCGGGGATAGCTACGCGACCGCTGGCGGATCCGGCCGGCAGGGCGCTGGCGGCCAGCGCGCCGATCGGCGCCACACAGCAAGCATCGCGGCGTGCAAGGGTGTTGGCGGCGAGGTCAAGCAGAAAGACCTGATCGGCATCCCCTGGATGCTCGCCTTCGCCCTACGCGCCGACGGCTGGTACCTGCGCCAGGACATCATCTGGCACAAGCCGAATCCGATGCCCGAGAGCGTGGCCGACCGCTGCACGAAGGCGCATGAGTACGTGTTTCTGTTGTCGAAGTCACCGCGGTATTTCTATGACAGCGATGCAATCCGCACGCCGTTGGCCGAGTCGTCTGTGTCTCGTCTATCGCAGCCGAACCTGGATAAACAAGCCGGGTCGGATCGGGTGCCGGGCAAGACCAATGGCCCGATGAAGGCAGTCCGTTTTGGCGGTAATAAGTACGGCGACGACCCCACCGAGCAGTCGCGTACGAAAAGCGGCAACGCCGGGGAGCCAGGTGCAAAGGGAGCGAATCGTCGCAGCGTATGGACGATCGCCACGAAGCCATACAAGGGCGCGCACTTTGCCGTATTTCCCCCGGACTTGGTCGAGCCGTGCGTCCTGGCCGGCAGCCGGATGGGTGACGTCGTGCTAGATCCATTCATGGGTAGCGGAACAACCGCCGCGGTCGCGCTGTCGACCGGGCGCCGGTTCATCGGCTGCGAACTCAATCCGGCGTACAAGCCACTGCAGGACGAGCGGATCGCTGGCGCCCTGGAGGTACTGGCCGAGGCAGAGGCGGCGCTTGCTGAGGCGGCGCGCCAGCGCGACCTATTCGAGGAGGCTGCATGACGCTCCCTGGCCAACGAATCGCCAAGCCGCCGGCCGCCCCCTACGACAACCTCACGGCGGTCGAGCGCGCCGGCGTCACCAAGCACGGCAGCGCAATCTGGCGCCTGGCGTGCGCGTGCGGCCACTTGATCGTTGCGGACGTGCCGGCGATCAAGCGCGGTGCAGCACGCTGCCCGGACTGCAATCCTAGCTATGGGGAACTTGAAGCGCAGCGCATCCTGGCCGTGCTGCCGGCGACCATGGAGAAGATCGTCGCGGGCACGGGCATGACGCTACAGCAGGTGCGCTACCGCCTCTCGGTGATGAAGCCGCACCTGTGCTATGTGGGCAAGTGGCGGCGCTCGCGCGGCAGCGGCGCATACCAGCCGGTGATCGTCGCGGGTCATGGTGAGGATGTGCCATGTCCGCTGAAGCCCAGAACGGGCGCCGAGGCGAATCGGCGGTATCGCCACCGGGTAAGTCAGGCCGTCCAGAAGGCGCTGGCTGGCGGCGCAGAGGACGCGCGCTACACCAGGTACATCGGCCTGGCCCGGGCGGGCCTCACCGCCGCACATACACGCATCGTGCCGCAGACATGGTTCTCGGCGCTTACGCAATAGAAAGGAAACGACATGGGAAGCATGCTGAATTTTCAGAACACCGGCACCGCCGCCGAGCAGACGATGTCGAGCCGCGAGATCGCCGACATCTGCGAGGCGCGCCACAACGACGTCATCATCACGATCGAGCGCCTGATGAACGAAGGGGTTTTACGACTTGCCCGTAATACTGCGCGCCCGTACGCCCCTGACGGCGGCGGCCGCCCGACGATGGTCTACGACCTGACGAAGCGCGACACGCTGATCGTGGTGTCCGGCTACAGCGCAGTGCTGCGCGCGAAGATCATCGACCGCTGGATCGAATTGGAAAACGAGGCCGCGCGCGGGGCCTTGCCCAAGACATTCGCCGACGCGCTGCGCCTGGCGGCCGACCAGCAGGACCTGATCGCAGCGCAGGCCGAGCAGCTGGCCGCCGCCGCGCCGGCCGTGGAGTTCGTCGGGCGTTACGTGGAGTCCACCGGTCTGATGACCTTCCGCCAGGTGGCGAAGCTGCTGAAGGTGAAGGAGCCCGAGTTCCGCCACTTCCTGCACGCGGCCAAGATCATGTATCCGCTGAACGGCGAATGGACGGCGCACGCCCAGCACATCGAGGCCGGCCGGTTCGTGATGCGCGCCGGGACCGCAGAGAACACGCACGCCTACAACACGGCCAAGTTCACAGCCAAGGGCGTGGACTGGGTCGCCGGCGAGCTTGCGAAGTGGCAGCTGAAGCACAGGCAGGAGGAGGGCACCCATGCTTAGCCACGAAGCCCTGCGCCAGGCCGCGCAGACGAATGCGGCCGTGCTGGTGGATTCTGCCCAGTTGCTCGAACTGCTGGACGCCGTCGAGAAGGTCAAGACCAAGACGAAGGCGGCCCGCGAGGCGCGCCAGCCCGACCCGAACGACGAGAAGTGCGCGCGCTGGCTGTTCGGCGCGCTGCGGAAGACGGCGCCGACCGCCCGCGAACCGAACTTCGCCGGCTGGACCAGGGACGTCCGCCTCATGCGCGAGCGCGACAACCGCACCCACAAGGAAATCTGCGAGCTGTTCCAGTGGGCGCATCAGGACCGGTTCTGGTGCGCAAACATCCTGTCGCCGGCGAAGCTGCGCGAGAAGTGGGATCAGCTTTCGATCCTGCGCACAAAGGCGGCGGAGCCCAAGTTGCGCGGGGACTGGTGGGCGAGCGACGCCACGAGGCTGGTCAAGGCCAACGAGGTTGGCGTCGGCGCCGCGCACTTCGGCGAATCCACACAGAGCTGGGACGCGCGCATCCGCGCCGCGATCGACAACGGCGGCAAGCCGCCGGCGGCCCAGGTGTTCGTCCGGCCAGCGCTACCGGCGAGCGAGGGCGGCACCGCTGGAGGCCAGAGCCGGATGGTAAAGGCGCCCGGCTTCCTCAAGGAGATGCTCAAGCAGGTGCAGGAGAGGTCCGCCGCATGACAGCGCCAGCGAACATCTGCGCCCAGTGCAAGCACTTCAAGATGAAGGAATACCCGGAGCATGCCCGAGAGGGCCTCGGCCGCTGCATGGGCTACGACGGCACCATGTCCGAGCTGAAGAATCCGGGCTACGCCTGGGGCACGAAGGCGTGCACGCGGTTCAAGATGGACTTCGACGGCAAGGCGCAGCGGGATGCATGGATCGAAAAAAAACAGGCGAAAGCCGCATAGGAGCGATATGGACGAAAAAGGAATGGAAGCGAACCGCCGCCTGGCCGGGCTGCTGGGTTGGACCGAGATCGTGAACGTCGGCGGCGCCTGGCTGGGCCGGCCGCCGGGCGGATCGCAGAAGTCGCGCGATCAGGCGAAGGTGCCGGATTGGGCGGGCGACTGGCGCGATTGCGGGCCGCTGCTGGCGGAACACGTGCGCAGGCTGAGGCTCTGGCCGCACCGTGCGCTGATCGGCGCCACGCCCGGCGGCCCGGCCGAACACGACTTGGTGTGCGATCGGGACGAAGGCGAGGGTCGCGACCAGCTGCTGCGCCGCGCGGTCGTCGCGGCCGTGATCGAAAGCCTGGAGGCATGCCAGTGATCGTCATCGATCTGCCATTCCCGAACCCGAAGCTGAACCCGAACCGCTCGAAGGGCGTGCACTGGGCGGCCACCTCCGCGCTGCGCAAGTCCGCGCGCTCGGCCGCCTACGCGATGACGCGCGTGACGGCCCTGGGCACGCCCTGGTACGACGTCGAGCGCAGCAAGGCCGATGCGGTGCCGCTGGTGATCACCTTCATTCAGCCCGACCGGCGCCATCGGGATCGGGATAACTTGCTAGCGGCGTGCAAGCCAGCGCTGGACGGGGTAGCCGAGGCGCTGGAGATCAACGACAGCCAGTTCGACCCGGTGACGATCCGGCGTGAGTACGGCGCGAAGCCTGGCGGGGTGCGAATCGAGATTGGAGGGGCTGCCGTAAGCCAGCCGCAGCCGCCCGGTATTAGTTAGAAGACAGTCCTGCTCTGGTGCTTATTCTTCACTAGGGTCTGACTTTACTTCGGCCTTCAGTCTTTTGTAAACTCCACTTACACAGGCCATGAGCGCCGCTACCTCGTCTTTCGATGGAGTAGCTGCAAAGCTTAACACTCTGTCCAAAGGTTCGGATTTGTACCGTACTGCCACCTGCATACGCTCACCGGAAATGATGTTGATGAGTGTCGAAAAGGACATAAATCCATTGGCGCCAGCCATGACATATCCCGGGGAGTCTGCAGGAATGTACTTCTCGGGCGCTAGCTGCTTCTCATCCGACTCCTTTGCTATCCAAAATTTAATAGGTGCGGGAAGTACGGTGGTTCCGGAGTAGGAGGGTTTCTTCATTTCCTCTTTCGTGACGTGCAGCTTTCCGGCTTTGATGGCCCCCATAAACGGTTTGGCGTAGACGTTGATCGAAAAGTCATAAGCATCCATACCATTTGGCACGTCGTCTAAAACTACCAAATGCGCGCCGCACTGAGAGAACCCACCGCTGTCGCGGCTAATCTGCGGCGTTAGACTTGAGGCTTTCGCCTGGACGACAGTTTGCGCCTCTGCTGGCGGTGTAATGAGCGCCACGAGCGCGGCAGAAATGAAGATATGTTTCATGATGGAAATTATAGTTCGACCAGGTCAAGACGCAAATTTTCATCTTAAAGATGTTGGAAATGCGCCAACCCACGCGTTCAGGGTGATGCACGGATGACGATCGAAGACCTCGCCGACCTGTTCCCGATGCGCTTCGTGGCGATCCGGGTGAAGTCAAAGAAGGACGGGGGCGGATGGCTGATAGAGGAGTTTTAGAGTTGCTGTCCCTCAAGCTCTTTCATTCCCTTTTGAAATTTGTCCATGGCGTCGTCTGCTGTTATTCGAAAGGCGTGAACAATTTCACATACTGTTGGCGAGCCTGCGCTTTCAGGATCGTTGTATAAAGACCGTAGCATATCCTTAAGGCTACCCGCTAATTGGGTAAGCTGTAGGGCACCGTCCGCCATGTGAAATGAGCCCAAATCAAAAGCCGGTATCCCGTTCAACGTCGTATCTATTGACTCAAGCATATCTAAGGCGACTTTAAATTTTCGCTTTGCGTAAATAACGCCTTCAGCCCCTTGCGGTATCTCTAGCATATCGGCTTCAAATATTGCCAGTTGCTCTCTAGTCCTAAGCAAGACGGCATACACTGACTTGGCGCGCCGCAACGACGTTAACCGGTCCGCGTCAGCGACCAGCTTAGCAGAATGCGAGTTTTGCCTGCTCATCACATAAATTGCGATCCCGAGTGCTGCAATCGAACCAACAGCCTGTACCCAACCCGCTGCCTCACTTGAGCCCAGGCCATGCTTTATAGCAACATAAGTGATTCCCGCACTGAGCAGGGAGCTGGCAAGTAGCACAAAAACGTAACAGATCAACTTGAAAAGTCGCAACATAAAAATATGATAACACAGCTTTAGATAATTGTAATCATTCGATCACAAAAGCCTTGACGCCTTGTAATCAGTCGATTACAATAGCTTCACTGGTTCAGCAAAACCAGGTTGAGCAGAAAGGAGGTAGATGGAAATAAAGCAGCATCCAAGATTTCAGAAGTTCTTCGGTGAAGTCAAGGATGCAGTAACAAAAGCCAAGCTTCTGGCAAGTATCAAGAGGCTGGCAGTTGGAAACCCCGGAAAAGCAAAATCAGTAGGAGATGGAGTGATGGAGTTGAAGATTGAGTATGGACCTGGTTGGAGAATCTACTACACAAAGGTCAATAACGAAATCGTGATGCTCCTGACCGGCGGAACGAAGAACGGGCAGCAACAAGACATCGAAGTTGCCAAGCAAGTGGCCCGAGAAATCAGGCAGTAGTTGAAGCCGGGGAGCGATCCCCGGCAATACCGATAGAGGAAATTATGACAGCCGACAGTGACGACAACGACATCAGGTTCGATATGGAGAAGGTCGCCGCCTTGCCAGTGTTCGACGTGGCCGAGCACCTAGATTCGCCAGAAGTCATGGCGGCCTACCTCAGTGAATTCTTTGCCGAGGGTGATCCAGCCATGATTGCGAAAGCACTAAACGACGCTGCGCGGGCCAAGGGCATGCCGGAAGTGGCTGCGAAGTCTGGCCTTGCTCGCGAGTCGCTGTATAAGGCGCTTCGCCCTGGGAGCCAGCCAAGGCTAGAAACGATCTTGCGTGTGTTGAAGGCGCTCGGGTTCGAGTTGGCTGTACAGCCGATTTCTGACGTTGGAAATCACGGCGATTCTGACGAGCAAAAAGTATAATTCGTGCTATATAAATAGCATCCTTTCTGTTCAACCAAATTTGCTACTTCAGCCCTCAGTTATCTGGGGGCTTTTTTTATGGATGAGCGCCTTGCGCAAGGTAGCCGCGAGGCGAAATTGCGACATCTTTCCAAATAGAAAACTTCGTGCGCGGAAAGGTTTTTGATTCCCAGTGGTAAGCTGACTAGGCTAAAACTCAGCCATACCTCCGGAGTCTAAAATGTCCTTCGCCGAACGCTACCTCAACGCACTTAACAGCTCGAACCTGCAGGATGACGAGCACCATCGCCAAACGGAGGTGCTCGCCGCTGCCGCGCTGGCGGACTTGTCGGGCGGCTCGGGTGTTGTATTCGGCAGCATGCTCGCGCGCGCCAAGCTCGACGGCGTGCCGCGCGAAGCAATCGGCTCCGGCAGCCATAACCTGGCCGTGCTGGTGCGCGTGTGGAGGCAGACGGTGCTCCAGAAGGGCAAGGACCGCAAATGGCTTAAGATTGTTCAAACTTGGGACATTCACGCCTTGGAGGGCATCTGCAACAAGATCGCGCTGCAGTCCCTGGCGCACTGGCTCGGCGGCGAATGCACGGTCTGCAACGGCACCAAGATCAACGCCGGCCGCGCGTGCACCCACTGCACCGACACGCCGGGCCGCGAGCCTGTAGAGGGCATCGGCTTGCTGCGTGAGCGCATCATGGACATGATTAGCGACCTGGAGGGCCTGTATCAGTCGCATGCTGCGCGCGCGGGCGCCAAGCTGCGCAGGGCGGCTTAGTTTGGTCTGTACATCATTTTGTATGGGTCATCTCGTTCGTCGATAACCGAAAAACCGTGGCGCTCGAAAAATCGGCGGCGCTGTTCTCCGCTGCATAGTAGAGTCATGCCCCCGCCGTCCAGGTGCCACCTCTTGACCTCCTCAATCAGTCTGCTTCCCACCCCCAGATGCCGTGCTTCGTGAGCGGTGTATAGGAAGACCAGTTGAGCATCTAGCGGCTCTGGATGGGCATACGGCAGTCTCTTCACGATAATTGCGAATGCCGCCTCAGTTTTGAGAATGAAGAGAACTCCAAGCCCAAGACCTTTTGTGATATTTGCGGGGAACTCTTCTGCAGGGTGTTCGGTGAACTCGTGAATATGCTCCACAAGAAACTCCACGATCGCGGCGTCCGTCATCATTGCAAAATTCGGCATTTCTGCGACCTTTTTGTCTCGATTCATACGTTTTATCAATGTAGCACAACAGTATTGCGCTGCCCGAAAAACAGGGGTAAACTCAAGTCTTCCAGTTCCCTCGGTCCAATGTAATGCGCGCGAAAGCGCCACCATAACCCGAGGCAGTCGAGTACCCAGCCCGCAGTAAAGCCGGCGCTCGCCTGAAAGAATAGTGATTCAGCCCGCCATCTCGGCGGGCTTTGTCGTTTACGCGCCACTTTGCAGATAGCTCTGGGCGCGATCAAGTCCCAGCCTCATCCGAGGCCGGGCAATCCGAAGCACAGCGGTTCGGCTCCGCTGATCTTGTTCACGCGAGGGTAATGCCACCACCCTGCCTTATGGGAGCTTCGGCGCCTCACTGGCGTAACCGGTGACCACACCGCTGGCGTAGCTCAGTTGGTTAGAGCGCTCCCGGGCGGCCTGAAATATTCGCTTAGCTGATGGGAGAGGTCGCTGGTTCAACTCCGGCCGCCAGCGGTGTGATGAGGAATGCGCATTCGTGCGCAGGGGCTGTACCCCGACTTAGCTGGCTCATTGCGCCGGCCGCCACAAACTATTCTACTGGACGAGATGGTTGATTTTTCTCAACGCACTGTCCGCATTGTCTTACTACAATTGATTGTGGCTTCGCGATTCGCGGGCATCCCGGATGTGTTAGTGCCAGCAGATCTGGATGTTCAATCGATGTCACATCGCTGCATACTGCCACCAAATCATTCACCAGCGCCCAGCTGAGTATCGGGTGGGGCTGGGCTCTACGGATAATGGCCGTTTGCAGCGACTTTGCAGGTAGGGCGTCTCGCTCGCGCGCCTATCGTGCTACTGACTGGCTGGCTTGGAAACAGCCCGTCATTGTTACCTGTTAGGGTAATGTAGAGTTCGCCGCCTGTCGCAGCAATGCACAGGCGGTTTTTTTATTTGAGGTGCGCAATGTACCGTGGCAACAGGTGACCAGGCTGAATCATTCGTATAGCAATCATTAGCAAGATGCTTCCTGCAGGACTCTTTTGATGACTTTCCGCAGCTCGTCCTCTGAAAACGGCGACTGAATGATCGCTGCAATAAACGGGAGTGCCGCGTCCTTTTTGAGTCCGGGACCGACCAAAATTATCGGTAGTTTAGGTTGCAGAGTCTTCGCCTCAATTGCAAGAGCGACCCCATTTATTGGGTGTGGATGGGGGCACGTGACTAAAAGGTCGAACGGATGATTTTCAAGATAATCCAACGCTTTGGAAGCATCATCAGCTACGAAAGTACAGTGGCCCGCTGCATCAAGTATTTCTGAAATGACCTCGCGGAGCAGCAAATCATGCTGAACTACAAGTATAAGGGCGCTCATGGTATGTCTCCGCAAGGTATGCATGTTGGATAAGCATCCTCGCACCGATAGTGACAGCAATGCCTGACAAGAGATCATTAATCGATGAAAGCTGACCCAGCGTAAATTAACGGTTCATTGGAAGCGTCGACCTTCCACACTTCTATCGAATTGAGTCCATGGGCCTCATTCGTTGCTCCCATCAAATAATTGTGGTGCTCTGGCCGCCTTACGCAATAACGCGTTGGCGGCTTTTTTTATCTGTGGGGTCTTGCATGCACATGAGTATCGAGGCAGAACTAATATGGCTGCGGTTCATGGCTCAGGTGCGGCATGAGAACGACATCATCCAGAGCGCCGCGCGCATCGAGGTCAAGTCATGAATAACATCGCCAAAATCTATCGAGCCACGATCCTGCGCGCCGTGTTCGGCCCTGCTGCCAGCGAATTGAAGGTGCACGACATGGCACGCCTGAACCAGTTCGCCGAGCACTTGGCTGATTGCGAGGCTGCGCGCTCGGCCATGCATGCTAAGGGCTACGGTCGCGGCGCCTCGTTGTTCGTCGACGTGGTGCGCGAGGCGCCCGACAACTCGCCCGCCATGCTCAAGCGGATGTTCGCGCCGCGCACGCCGGTCTGTTACCCGTGCGCCTCGCCAGGCATTAGGGAGGCGCGATAAAGCCGGCGCCTACTGTTAGGTCGCAGGCCTGTACTACGGCCCCCGTTTCCGTAGTTCGCGGGTGATGAGTGCCTCAGGCCGATTGGTTTTGGTCCACGGGAATATCAGCGATCGTTCTCCGCAGTTGCTGCAGAGGATGGACTCGCGCACAAGTAGCGCGCGCAGCAGGATATTGCGAGGAGTTCGACGCACGAAGTCTGATCCGCAGGCCGGGCATTGCGTTGACGATTTAGCGTAGATGATTGTGCGGTGCATCAATTTATTGTACAGAACTCATTACTTTGCGGCGCACGACATTGTCGCTCGTGTAACGCGAGGGCAAAGGGCGCATAAAAATATGATCACAGGGCAAATGATTAGCCGGAATTTGTGCATCGCACTCGGGCTTCCTCCAATGACGCGTGGCTTTACGCTCCGCTGTCGTCACAACGAACCGGTCACGGTCGAATGTGAGTACTACCCGAGTGGTAGCTTCGAGGCGGCGCTGGCCCAATACCATCTCGTGCCACGACCTGAGGCGAAGCCGGCCGAGCCGCTGCACTTCGGCACCTGGATGCAGCAGCGCACCGAACGTGCCCACGCCGAGTTCATGGAGCGCACATCGCGGCGCCTGCCGTGCGACGCGACCACCGAGGACATCGCGCGCTACCTGCGTGTGCCGCTGACCTGATGCCCGCCCGACCGAAGACGATCTGCCGGAAAGTCGCGTGCGGCGCCTTGATCGACGCCCCGGGTTACTGCGCAAAGCACGCCAAGCAGGATTGCGGCTGGGAGCGCAGCAACGGCGGCAAGACGAGCGCCGAGCGCGGCTACGACTATGCATGGCAGCAGCGCCGCAAGCGCATCCTGAGCCGCGCCTGCGGGCTCTGCGAGATCAAGTCCAAGGGTTGCCGCTACATCGCCACCGAGGTTGACCACAAGGTAAGCAAGGCCGCAGCCCGCGCCCAGGGCTGGACCAACGAGCAGGTCGAGGACGATTCGAACCTGCAGGCCGCCTGCGGAACTTGCCACAAGGCAAAGACTGCCGCCGAACGGGCGGGCGGGGTGTGATCTTTGGGGCTTTTGGCACCTAGACCGTCTAGTCCGTCTTTTTCTTATTTCCGCAATTCAGAATTTGGACCCTGGAGGTCGACAGTATGCCTAAACCCCGAACCCCTTCGGCGGCGCTGGAGGCTCGGGGTGCTTTCGACAAGGACCCGTCACGCCGGCGCGAAGATTTCGAAGCCGGCGCCTTCGACACGACGCCGCCGAAATACTTCACTGCGAAGCAGAAAGCAGTGTGGGCTGAAATTGTCGGAGCACTACCGGCCTCGGTGCTGCAGGCGACGGACCGGATCGCGGTCGAACTGGCGGCGCGGCTGATCGCTCACTTCCGAGCGCTGCCAGATGCCGATGTGACGTCAGCGCAGGTCGCGCAGATTCGCACCGCGCTGGCAGTTCTTGGCATGACGCCCGCCGACCGCTCGCGCGTCTCGGCGAAGAAAGAGCCAGCTGGTAACCCGTTCGCCGCCCTGATGGGTGGCGCCAAAAAGGCACATTGATCATGCCGGCGGATTTCGTCGGCACGGCACTGGAATACGCGCAGGCAGTCGTCAAGGGAAAAATCGTCGCTTGTAAGTGGGTCAAGCTGGCGTGCAAGAAGCACCTGGACGAACTGAAGGCCAGCCGGCGAAAGGCATTCCCGTATTACTTCGACGAGGATGCGGCCAACAAGGTCTGCACGTTCCTGTCGCTGATGCCTCACACAAAGGGCAAGTGGGCCCGTAAGCGCGAGCTGATCACGCTGGAGCCCTGGCAGTGTTTCGCCTTCGTCGTGCTGTTCGGCTGGAGGATCAAAAAGAACGACCGCCGGCGGTACCGCAAGGCGTACTTCGCGGTGCCGCGCAAGAACGGCAAATCGATCATCGGGTCGGGAATCGGTCTGTACATGTTCTCGGTCGACGGTGAATTCGGCGCCGAGGTGTACTCCGGCGCGACTACCGAGGCGCAGGCCTGGGAGGTCTTTCGTCCGGCCAAGCAAATGCTCGAGCGGACGCCGGAACTGCAGGAGGCGCTCGGCGCTGAGGTCTGGGCCAAAGCATTGCTGGTGCCAGCCGACGGCTCCCGTTTCGAACCCGTCATTGGCAAGCCGGGTGATGGCGCATCACCATCGTGCGCGATCGTGGACGAATACCATGAACACGACACGTCCGAGCTGGTCGATACGATGGAAACCGGTATGGGCGCGCGGGAGCAGCCGCTCCTGTTGATGATCACGACGGCCGGCTTCAACATCGCCGGCCCGTGCTACGACCAGGAAGTCGAAGCCAAGAAGGTGCTCGAAGGGACGCTGAATGACCCCGAGCTGTTTGCGCTGATCTACACGATCGACGACGGCGACGACTGGACCAACCCGGCAGTGCTGAGGAAGGCGAATCCGAACTACGGCATTTCGGTAGATGAGGACTTCCTGCTCTCACAGCAGCGACAGGCAACGCAGAGCGCGTCGAAGCAAGTCCGCTTCAAGACGAAACACTTGAACATCTGGTGCTCGGCGAAGTCGGCCTGGCTCAACATGTTGGAGTGGGCAAAGTGCGCGGATCTCACACTGCGCCGCGAGCAGTTTAAGGGCGAGCGTTGCTACCTGGCGCTTGACCTGGCCAGCCGCTCCGACATCTGCGTGCTGATGATGGTCTTCGTCCGCGTGATGGATGGCAAGCAGCATTTTTACCTGTTCGGCGACTACTACCTACCGGAGGCGGCCATTGAGGGCGCCGAGAAGAACGCAAACGCGTATCGGAAGTGGGTAATTGAGGGTTTCCTCCAGCAGCACGACGGCGCTGAGATCGACTTCGATTTGATCGAGGAAGACATGCTGGCGCTGGTGGCTGAATACGGGCCCGAGGAAGTCGTCTTCGACCCCTGGCGCGCCGCTCAGCTGGAGCAACGGCTCACGAAGAACGGCATCACCGCGGTCGAGCTGGGCGCCCAGGTCAAGAACCTGTCGCTTCCGATGAAGGAGCTGGAAAGCGCGATCAAGGCCGGCCGCGTACATCACGACGGCAACCCGATGCTGACCTGGATGATGTCCAACGTCGTGGCGAAGCTGGACGCCAAGGACAACATCTACCCGCGCAAGGAAAAGCCCGAGCAGAAAATCGACGGCGCTGTCGCCTCGATCATGGGTATTGCGCGCGCGATCAGCGGCGAAGAAGTAACCACATCATTCTGGGAATCCTGATGAAAAAACTGATCACGGCCATTCCCGACGGCCTCATCGTCAGCGGCGCCGGGGCGCTGTCCTATGGCGCAGGCCTGCTGCACCCGGCCGTTGGCTTCATCGCTGCCGGACTGTTGCTGATGACGGGTGGCGTCTTCGCGGCGCGCCGTGCGCCGGCCGAGAAGGAAGAGGGCTGATGTCATTCTTCGTCCAAAAGGGACGCCGCAACCAGGCGTTCACCGAGCCGTTCTGGCAGGAGATGGCCGGGTGGCTGTCTTCAGTGACCGGGCAGCATGTGAGCATTCGCACCGCCATTCGCGTCGCGACGGTCTTCGCATGCTGTCGCGTCATCGGCAACGGCCTGGCACAGGTTCCGTTTAAATTGATGCAGAAGAAGGACGGAAAGCGCCTTCCTGCAGAGTGGCACCCGTTGTACCGAATCCTGGCGCTGAAGCCGAACGACTGGCAGACCAGCTTCGAGTTCCGCCAGATGCTCGCGTGGCACATTGAGCTGACCGGCCAGGCCTTCGTTTTTAAAAGCCGAAGCTTTTCTGGCAAGTGGCTGGAACTGATTCCTTTCGCGCCTGGCAGGGTCACGGTCCGTCAGGATCCGGTAACGCTGAAACTTCTCTACGACGTCGCCGGTGTGGACGGCACGTTCAAAACCTTCACCAGGGAGCATATCTGGCACCTGCGTGGGCCCACTATGGATGGGGTCGAGGGGCTGGATGTTGTGAGGCTGGCGGGTACCGCAATCGGGCTGGCGATCACCACCGAGGAAGCGGTAGCGCAACTGCACAAGAACGGCATCCGGAACTCGGGCATCTATTCCGTCGAAGGCACGCTAGACGAGAAGCAACACACCGCCCTGAGCTCATGGGTTACCAAACAATACGCCGGCCTTCAAAACGCCGGCAAGCCGCTGATCCTGGATCGCAACGCCAAGTTCCTCAACACGTCGATGAGTAGCATCGACGCGCAGACGAATGAAACGCGGAATGCTCAGATCGAGCAGATTTGCGCCTTCTTCGGCGTCCTGCCTATCAAGGTCGGCTATTCGGACAAGACGGCGACCTTCGCCAGCGCAGAAGAAATGAACCGTGCGCACCGCGAGGATTGCCTGGCGCCGCGCTGGGAAGCATTTGAGCAGTCGGCCGTTATCAATCTGTTGTCAGATGATGAGCAGGCCGATGGCTACTACACGAACTTTACGGAAGAAGGGATGTTGCGCGGGTCGGCCAAGGACACCAAGGACATCATCCTCGGCTACGTGAACGGCGGCCTCCTTACCCCAAACGAGGGGCGCGATCTTCTCGATCGAAACCCGGACGACGACCCGACGAGCAACCGCCTGCGCGTCCCGGCGAACATTGTTGGTGAGGCTAAGCCCGCCAAACCCGCAGCACCTGCCCTCCAGGAGTAATACCCGCATGCCCATCCCGAATATGCAGCGCAAGGCTGCAGGACGAGTGCTGTCCGCTGATAACGAACGCCTGTTGATCGAGGCGCGCAACAGCCTCGACACCGTCTTGTCGAAGCTGGCGAAGGAAGATCCGGAAGATGCCGGCTCGGTTCGCCACATGAACCGCATGGCGCTGAAGCCCGGGCACGTGCGTGTCAACGCGCATCTGGCCGACAACGAAGCCGAAGTGCTGATCTACGGCGACATCGGCTACGGCTGGTACGACGAGGGCATCACCGGCGAATCGATCTCCAACCAGATCGCCGATCTAGACGTCGACACTATCCACGTGCGCATCAACAGTGGCGGGGGTCTAGTATTCGAAGGCCTGGCCATCTACCAGGCCTTCGCCCGGCATGACGCCCACATCATCGTCCACATCGACAGCATCGCGGCCTCAATCGCCAGCGTCATTGCGATGGCCGGCGACGAGATCCGCATCAGTGAGGGCGCCAACCTGATGATCCACAAGCCCTGGTCGGGCATGTGGGGCGACGCCGACGCGCTGCGCAAGGAAGCCGACGTGTTGGACCAGCTGCAGGCTGGCCTGATCAACATCTACGAGGCCCGCACCGACGCGAAACGCGCCGACCTCGAGTCCTGGGTCAACGCCGAAACCTGGTTCCTCGGCCAAGCGGCCGTCGATGCTGGCTTCGCCGACGTCGTCGTGCCGGCCAAGAAGAAAAAGGCCGCCGCCTCGGCGATGCTGAACTACTTCAAGAACACGCCGCGCAACCTGTTGGCCTCGGCCAGCGCGCCAGAAATTCGCGAGTTCGAAACCTTCCTCCGCGATGGAGAGGGGCTCTCGAACGCGCAAGCAAAGCGCATCGCCATTGCGGCGATGTCGCGGGTGAATCGCGACGATTCCCCGGAACCGCCAGAAAACCCCCTCCGCGATGGTGGGGACCCTGCGGATGAACAGCGCGCCGCGGCCTCGCGGATCGCGCAGCACATCAAAAACCTGACCTCCACCATCAAGGATTGACCATGGCAGACAAAGACGCCGCACAAGAAGTAATGGAAGCGTTCACCGAGTTCAAAAAAACGAACGACGCGAACCTGAAAAAGCACAGCTCCGACCTGGAAGCAAAGCTCGACAAGATCAACGCCGCGCTCGACAAGCACGAAGGCGGCAGTCAAAAGCTCGTGCTGATCGAGCAGCAAAACAAGGCGATGCAGGACCAGCTCGACTCGATCGAGAAGATCGCCAACCGCGCCGGCCTGGGCGGCGCTGCAGATCCGCAAGCAAAGGCTGCGCAGGAATACATGGACGTATTCAACCGCGTCATGCGCAAATCGGCTGGCGACCGCGATCCTGCCGATATGCAGCTGGTGCGCGAGCGCTCGGCCGCGCTGGTCAAGGGCGACGACGCGAGCGCCGGCTACCTGCTGGCGCCGCCGGACATGCAGAAGGAAATCATCAAGAACATCATCGAGATGACCCCGATCCGCGCCCTGGCGACCGTGCGCACGATCGGCGTCGACAGCCTGAAGATGCCGCGCAAGATCGGCAACGGCTCGGCCTCGCGCGTCGGCGAAACCCAGAAACGCAACAACACGGGCGACCCGGCCTACGGCGTCCTGCAGTTCTTCGCGCCGGAGATGTTCGCTCGGATCGAGGTGTCGCAGCAGATGCTGGAGGACTCCGACTACGACCTGTTCGCCGAACTGCGCGAAGACGCCGCCGATCAGTTTTCGGTGCGCGAGGGTCTGGAGTCGATCAGCGGCACCGGTGGCTCGGCCCAGATGGAAGGCATCCTGGTCAACCCGGACATCGCTTTCAGCAAGAGTGGCGATGCCAACTTGCTCACTGCCGACGGCATGCTGAGCCTGTACAGCGACCTGAAAACTGCCTACGCACGCGGCGCGCTCTTCGGCCTGAACCGCAACACGCTCGGCCAGGTGCGCAAGCTGAAGGACTCCACGAACCAGTACCTCTGGGCGCCTGGCATCGCAAACGGCATGCCGAACACCATTCTGGGCGCTTCGTACGCCGAAATGGCCGACCTGCCGAACGTCGCCGCGAACTCGTGCCCGGTCGTGTTCGCCGACTGGAAAAAGCTGTATGTGATCGCCGACCGCGTGAATGTGTCGCTGCAGGCCGACTACACCACCGGCGCCGACGATGGCCTGGTCGTGTTCCGCGCCCGCCGCCGCGTCGGCGGTGGCGTCCGCCAGGCGGAAGCCGGCCGCAAGCTGAAGATCGCGGCCTGATGCCGAACGATCCCCGGCCGCGCGCCGGGGGTTTCCGCAACCCATACACAAGGAATCGTCCATGCGCGACCTGAAATCTAATATCAAGCCGATCCAGTCCCTGGTGCCGGCAACCCGCAATGCTGCCGCCAACGGCATTGGCGTCGACTTGGCCGGCTTCAACGCCGCCTCCGTCGTGTTCTCGAGCGGCGCGATCGGCGGTACCACGCCGAGCTTCACCTTCGAAGTGCAGGAAAGCGACGACAATGCCTCCTTCACCGCGGTCGCCGACAAGGACATCCGCGGCGTCGAGCCAGTGATCACCACCGCCAATCAGGTGTCGCAAGTCGCCTACCTGGGCTACAAGCGTTACATCCGTGCGGTGGTGAAGACCGTCGCCGGCACGTCGCCGACGCTGGACTGCGGCGCCCAGGTGATCCTGGGCCACCCGACCAACGTCCCGACGGTCTGAGTATGCTGATCCGCATGCTCAGCACCGCGCCCGGCTCGGTCGATGGTATCCGGGTTGCCTCGTACGAGGCTGACCAGGAATACGACCTGACCGCGACTCCCGGGGCGCGCGACCTGGCCGAAGCCTTCGTCGACGCCGGCCTGGCCACGGAGGTTGGCGCCGAGCCGATCCAGCAGGCCGCGGCCGATGCCGAACTACCGCCGGGAGGGGCAGATGTCGAAGCCGCACCCGCCGCCAAACCCGCTCGCAAGCCCAAGGCTCAGTAACCCATGCGCCCCGCGACCACTGCCTGGATCGCCAACGTGCGCGCCAACGCGGCGCCGCCGGGAACATTGATCGCCACGATTGTCGGCAAATCCGGATCGTTGGCGATCGCAACCAATAATGCGCGGGATCAAATGCTCAGTTAGGCACGTGAACCAGTAGCTGAGACTGTGGCCGAACAAGCTGGTCAGCGTGCCGGCAGCGCCTTGCGCACGAAGTAATCCATAAGCCACATTCCCCGCCGCCTCGCCGCCAAGCTCGCGCACGGCCGCAGTGAACGGCCGCTTATGAACGAAGTCGGAGACTTACATGACCCATCTGACGATGACCCCGCAAACCTCCGTTATCCGCGCTTACGACCAGCCGGGCGGCTATGAAAATCGCTTGCCCTATCAAGCTGTCGTTACGGTGACGCATATGAGCGACACGAAAGTCTACCTGCAAGCCGCCGTCGGCAAGGTCGACCGCGAGACGTGGGAAGGGGTGCTCGACCTACTGCGCTCTCAGGGCGTCACGACGCTAGAGATGGAGCGACATGGGCAGATGAAAATCATCCAGCTGCTGCCGGGCTGTTCGCCAGAGAAGTAATTTGCCGTCCCGCACTGGATGCTGGGTCCGCTTAAACGTCTTTCGTCATCGTGCGCGGCCCGGCCGGCTCGGTGGCGATCACCCCTGAAGAAATAGTCGGCAGGTCCGACGACGAGCTGCTGGCTTTCATCTGCCGCCGGCTCGCTGAATCCAATATCCCGAGGGCTGCATGAGCGCCAATACCGACGCATTCGAAAATAAGCTGATCGACTTCCTGTTCCGCGGCCAAGCGCTCGGCCTGGCCAACTCGACGGCGGCCGCCGGCACTGGCCCATCCACCCACTATGTCGGCTTGATCGGCGCGGCCGGCAGCGATGCTTCGGTCGGTACCGAGCTGAGCGGCGGTGGCTATGCCCGTGTGGCGGTCGCCGCCAGCCTGGCGAACTGGGCGGGCACGCAGGGCGCCGGCACCACTGCGGTGTCCAGCGGATCGAGCGGCACCACGTCGAACAACATCGCGATCAACTTCTCGACGCCGAGCGGCGCTTGGGGCCAGGCGGTCGAGTGGGGCATCTTCGATTCGCTGACCGGCGGCACCGAGATCATCCGCGCTGCGCTGACTGCGTCCAAAACGATCAACAACGGCGACCCGGCCCCGTCCTTCCCCGCCGGCACGCTCACCTACAGGATCGACGACTGATCATGACGACGCTGAGCGATGAGCTGCACACCGATCCGGCAGGGCTGGGCTACGCGAAATTTCTGCCGGCTGCGCCAGGCAGCGTGGTCGAGCTGCTGAATGCGCCGACGCAGTCGATGGTCAAGGCGATCAAGTCGACCACGGCGCAGGCCTGGGCCGCAACGGGGCCATACGCGAACATCGTCGACGCCAGCGAGGAAAAGACACACCCCTGCCGGGCGTCGTGCCTGATCCTGCGCGACACGCTCGCGTCCGGCGTCGACATCCATATGGAAATGCCTGACGTGCAGTCCATGTTCAAAGCCTGGATTGCTGCCGGCATTTGCACCCAGGTCCAGGCTGACGCGCTGTATGCGCGCGCCATGCAGCCAGCGTCCCGCGCCGAAGTTTTGGGCCTGGCCGTGGTAACCGAAGAACAAGTGAGGGATGCATGGCAAATGTGAGACAGGTGGTGGGCCCCAAAGTGCCCCTCACGACCGCAAGTTTGGCTGCGCTGCCATCCGGATCGTATGCATTGAGCGCGACGAAGAGTAACGTTGCGAACCAGCCGTCGGATCTATTTCTGGAGCTGTCGGTGACAGCCGCAGGGAATGTATCGAGCAGTAAGCAAGCAGTCGTGTTTGCTCAGGCCTCGCTCGATGACAACGTGTACCAGACCGGCGCGAATGCTGCTGACGAAGCCGTGATGACGCGGCTGGGCTCGCTCCCGCTGCCCACCGGCGGCGGCCTGCAGACGGGCTACTTCACCGTGGCCGCCGCCTATGGTGGCGTGCTTCCGCCATACACCCGCTTCGTGATCAAGAATGATTCCGGTGCGACCTTCAATGGAGGGTCCCTGAGTGTGGCCGAAGTCTCACTGGCGATAAGCTAAACGATGGGCGCGCTCTTACTGCCAAGTCGCCTGCGTCAGCAGCCGCAGCAGTGCGCCCAGCTCGACCGATCCAACCGGTTTGCAGCAAATGCCCTTGCGATCGTCAGCGCGGCCCAGGACATCAACTATGCGACCGGCAAGCAGCTGGTGCGCGGCGGGACGGGCTTTGCCGGGACGGTCCGGCCGGCCGGGCGAGCTTGGGCGTTTCGCAAGAATTTCTATTTGCAGACGGAAGTCCAGCCGGCGATCGGCACGCAGAGCTTCGTGGAATTCTGGTGGGGCTACCTCACCAGTGATGCTGGCAACAAGGGCAACGGCGGCAATGATCCGACGTTCCTGACAGGCTCATCCGCCAACAATACTGCCATCGTCGGCCGAATCGGCACATCGCGCGGATCGAACAACTGGGGCGCCCTTTACAACTGGACCGGCAACACGGCCAATCCGGACTTCAACAACGCAGGCGAAACGCTGCCTGTCGACACGTTGACGCTCCTGGTTGTAGTGCGCCGCCAGACCGGAATGGAGTTCTGGCGCGACGGGAAGCAGGTCGCATACTTTGCCCAGGGCCCCGCGAACCTGGCGGCGTCCGCCTTCATGCTCGGCACGTTCGTGACGGACGCCTACTGGACTTCGTCGAGCGACGCGGTTTTGGCCGGTCGCGTGCTTACGCCGGTCGAGCCCAGCGCCGCCGAAATCCGATCGTTCTTCGAGAACCCGTGGGCGCAGTTTCAGGCGCCGCGTGATCGGGCTGCGCTTGCGGCCATCAGTGCGTTCGCCGCGCCGGTCGCCGATACATCGCTCGCAGGCTCGGGCACCGCTGCCGCTTCGGCTTCTGGCGGCCTGTCTACCGCTGTTCGACTAGCGGGCGGCGCGGCCGCGGTGGCAAGTGCTACGGGCGCGCTCGCGACGTCAGTTCGGCTGGCCGGCTCTGGCGCGGCGACGGCATCGGCGGCTGCAGCACTGTCGACGGCGATACCGCTATCGGGCGCGGCCACCGCGACGGCGAGCGCATCGGGATCTCTGGCCGGGAGCGCTGCAGGCCTCTCGGGTGCGGCAGTGTCGACGGCAAGCGGTACCGGCACTCTTTCAACCGGGATTCGCCTGGCCGGCACCGCCGTCACGGCCTCGACCGGGACTGGCGCCCTGGCGACGGCTGTCCAGCTGGCAGGGGCTGCAACCGCTACCGCGTCCGGGGCTGCGGCGCTGAGCACGCGCCTGGCGCTGGCCGGCAGCGCCGCTGCTGTCGCGACTGCAGTGGCCAAGCTTGCCGACGGCGCGCCACCCATGTTCGACATTTCAAAAATCCACCCGTCCCGTATCGCCGTCTTCGATGGCAGTGGTAGCCGGGTCGCCGTATTCGAAGGCTCTGGCAGCCGGGTATCGAGGTTTCAATGAGTGCAAAAGAGCCAACTCTCATCGACGGCAAGATGACGGTCGACCGGGATCCGGACGAGAAAAGTCACTACGCCGCCGACATTACCCAGGAACTGATCGACCGGGCCACTACAGCGGCCTCGGTAGTGCTGGTGGTCGTCGGCGTGGTGCAGCTGGAGGACCCCCAGATCCAGACAGTGACACTGGCGGGCGTCCAGCGCACCTATATCGTCGCTTTCCTTGGTGGCACGGACGCCGAGCCGCCGGCGGGCTGGAAGTGGGTGGCGCGCGTGACTTGCGCGAATGGCGAACGTTTCGATAAGACGACCTGGTTTAACAAGGTGGACCCATGATCGACGTATCTCAACTTCCAGCAGTACGCGCCCAGCTCGAGCGCGACCTCGAAGGCCTCAAGCAGCGGCACCAGGTGCGCGCACGCGAGCACGCCGAGAAGTCGGCGCCGCAGTTCGCCCGCGCGCCGACGGCGTCGGGGTCTGAGCCTGCCGGCGTCCGGCAACCCGTAAAGCAAAGGGGCGACCGATGACCTTTACGATCGCCTTGCGTCCAACAGCCCTGGCCGTGTCGATGGAAGAAGCGCGGCTGAACGCGCGTGCCGACGTCGGCGAGGATGGCAAGTCGGAACTCGACGCCGAGATCGTGCGCGCAATCCGGACCTACACCACCGAGGCGGAGACCGAAACGAACCGCTTCATCATGGAGCAGACCTGGGAGCTGACGCTCGATGCATTCCCGGCTTCCCGGTCGATCAAGCTGCAAAAGCCGCCTCTGCTGGCCGTCGAATCCGTGAAGTTCTACGACGTCGACGGCATCCAGCAAACCCTCGACCCGCAGGATTACCAGGTGGACCACAAGACCGAGCCAGGGTACATCGTGCTCAAGCCGGGCCGAGCCTGGCCGGCGACCGCGCAGATGATTGGCGCGGTCGAGGTGCGCTTCCGCTGTGGCTACGGGTCGGATCCGGCCCAGGTACCCGACGGGATCTCGGGCTTCGTCCTGGCGCGCGTGCAGGAGCACTTCCAGACCGGCGGCAATCCGACAAACGAGAATATCAAGCGCCTGCTGTGGGGTGAGGTGTATTACGCATGATGAAGCCATTTTCGAAAAATGAGCAGGTGACGGTCGAGCGACGCACTACTGCGCGCGATCCGGATTATGGAACTGAGGTCGAGGCCTGGGAGGTTGTGGCAAACCGCGTCTGGGCCAACACCCAAGACGTGCTGCCCAGCCGCGGCGAGTCGACAGCGAACGGCCTGGCAACAGCGGTGACGCGCACGCGTCTGCGCATCAACATCAACAAGAAGATTACGTCCGACATGCGCGTGACGCTGCATGGCAAGGGCGGGCGCCTCATGCAGATCATCGCCGGGCCGGCGCTGCTGGATGACAAGCGGCACATGGAATTCATGCTGGAGGGGTATTCGCATGGCTGACGAAATGATCCGCGGCGGTCGCGAGCTCGGTCAGTTCCTGCAGGGGGTGCCGGTGAAAGTTGAACGCAACATTCTGCGCTCTGCACTCCGCCAAGGCGTGAATGTCTTCAAGGTCGAGGCGAAGCAGGAGGTTCCTGTCGATGAGGGTGATCTGCGCGATAGCATCCGGGTCTCGGTGAGGTCCAAGGGCGGAACCGTCTATGCGGCCGTCAAGGTCGGTGGTAAAAAGGCGCCGCACGCGTACCTGGTCGAATTCGGCACTGCGGCGCACAAGATCAAGGCCAAACCGCAACACGCACTCTCATTCAGCGGCGTGGCCGTGCAGGAAGTCGACCACCCTGGCGCCCGGGCCAAGCCATTCGTGCGGCCGACCTTCGACTCCAAGTCGTCGGCGGCAATCGAGGCGGTCGCCGCGCAAGTCAGAAAGCGCCTGACGAAAGAGGGCATCAACGTGCCGGCGCCAGAAGGAGATTAGAAAACCATGACTACACCATTCATGATTTCCCGTATGTGGCCAGGCGAAACCGTCGCTATCCTCGGGAATGGCCCAACCCTAGCCGAGGAACTCGCAACGACCGATCGGCCGGCGCGCGCCATAGCTGTCAATCGTGCCGCCGCTGTCGCGCCCTGGGCCGACATGCTCGTCTCCATCGATGGAAACTGGCCGGCCGAGGCCAAGGACTTCGCCGGCATGCGCGTCGTGGGCGTCGAGTCCGAACTTGATGCCTTCTATGTGCACTTGCCACATGAGGTGGTAACGCTGGAGCCAGGCAACGTTGTCCACCTCCGGAACAACGCCATGGCCGCCATGCATATCGCTGCCGCGGCTGGCGCCGCCAAGCTCATGCTGTTCGGCTTCGACACCGAGCGCTATGAGGAGCTTCACTGCTTCCCGGGCCTGACGATCGGGCTTGCCGCACTGACTGCCGAACTGCGCGCCCAAGGCGTCCAGGTCGAACACTACGCGCCGCTGGCGCGGCCGAAGAAGAAGGGGGCGTAATGCCTGGCGTCAAAGCAATCCGCTATCTGTTGGCCAGTGACACTGCACTCACCGCGGTAGTGCCGGCCGATCGTATTGCCTCAGACCTACCGCAAGACGTGCCGCTGCCGGCCATCGAGGTGTCGCAGATCAGCGGGAACTACGCGCCGACCATCGCCGGCGATGGCGACGACGTCTGCCGGGCGCGCGTCCAGGTGACCGTGCACGCGAAATCCCGACCCTCGCAGAAGACAATCCAGAAGCTGGCTCGCGAGGCGCTGCCGAGGATGCGGGGCGTCGTGAACGGCGTGCGGGTGGAGAGTCTGGTCAAGGACACCATCGGGCCCGACCTCCGCGACGACGCGATCGGATCATTCATCGGCTCGCAGGATTTCATCATCACCTACGTCGAATAGTCGCCCTTCTGCATCGACAGCAGTATCAACCGCCACCTTTTGGGTGGCTTTTTTTCGTCCCACCCAATCCACAAGGATCCCGAACATGGTCGCACGCACCAACGTCGCATCGCAAACCGACACCATTTACGCCATCAGCGCTGCGCTGCCGGCAACCTACGACGCCGCCGGCTACGGCTCGACGGCGATGACCTACACCACCATCGGCAAGATGCAGTCGGTGACCCCGCACGGGTCGAAGCGCCCGATCAATGTGTGGACGCCGATCGCCGGCCCCGCCGAAAAGACCAAGGGCACGCCTGACTACGGCAACATGGACATGGTCTTCGGCGACGTCCCGACCGATGCCGGCCAGGTCATCGTGAAGGCCGCGGAAGCGTCCCCGAACCACTACAGCCTGAAGATCACCTACTCGGACGGCGAGATCCACTACCTCGACATCCTGGTCGCTTCGTTCGAATACTCGGGCGGCGCCGCTGGCGATGCGAAAACCGTCACTGCCCAGTCGGGCATCTGCAAAGCACCGGTCATCGTCCCGGCGCCGTAATCCTTTTTCGGCCACCCGGCCAACACCAGCACCGGCGGGCCGCCGTCTCCTTCGCGGGAGCGGCGGCCGGCACGGGCATTTAAAAACCCGCGAAGAAAGGCAATACCATGAACGATCAATTCCAAAACACCGCTACCGCCACCGCTTTCAACCTGGCTGACTTCGAAGCGCGTGACACCGCCTGGCTCGACGTCCAGAGCATCAAGGGCGATGGCCCGCTGGTGGTCAACGGTCAGCCGGTGCGCATCGAAATCCGCAGCCCGGGCACGCGCGAAGCGCTGAACGCCCAGCACAAGCTGGAAACCGCGAGCAACGCCCGCACCTTCGCTGCCATGCGCGGCAAGGCGGTCAAGGAAACCGTCGAAACCAAGCAGGGCGAGAAAGCTGACAAGCTGACCGCCGTGACCGCGCGCATCGAGAACTTCCCGGTGCCGGCGCACGAGTTGTACAGCAATCCGAAGCTGGGCTGGATCACGGCGCAGGTTGTCGAGTTCCATGCTGACTGGGCAAATTTCTAAGCGCCGGCGCTGACGCGCTCGCGCTGTATGTCAGGCACTCAGCTTGGCTCAGCGCTGCGCCCAACCGCGATCCACCCATGGGCGCGGCGGCAGAGTCGGGGGAAAAGCCGCCCCGCCTCACCCGCCGCGAGATGCTGGAAAACGAGGGCGCTGAGATCGAAATGCCGCCGCTAGAGTGGGGTGAATACCTGGTCGCCCACTTGTTCGAGTTCGGCCCGACGGTGGCGGCCGGCATGGGAAGCGCGCCAGTCGGCGCCGGCGAACTTGAATCATGGAGCCGCCTCACCGGGATCAGCCTGAGTCCCTGGGAGGCGCGAACCCTGCTGCGCCTGTCGCGGGAGTACCTGGGTGAGTCGCACAGGGCAACGGAGCAAAACTGTCCGGCACCGTGGCAGCCTGAAACCTATCAACCAGAGAAGACGCTTGCTGTGATCGAGCAGCGGAATGCGTTCCGGAGCTTGGCAAAACTGTAGGGCAAGCACGTACCTGCGCAAGCTGGTGGGTTGAAAGCCTTTTCCGGGATCGCATTTTCGCTGGTGTAATATTGTCTCATCTGAAATTGGAGACAATATGGATGGGTTTTATCTGGCGATTCTGGCTATTGTGGGACTCCCTACGCTGTGGGGAGCTGCTGTCTGGGCGGAAGCCTACTCATTTAAGCGGAAGCTGTACCGCTTGGGGCATCTGGCCGGGCGAACGAAGGACGAGATCATGCTTACCATAGGATTGCCAAATAGCTTTTTAGCCGTGGACGGCAGTAAAGAGTTGCTGCAATGGCAGCGGCCCGGATATCACATCGCCCTCCTATTCGCGAACGGAATCTGCGAAGGGGCAACGCACGAGTGCAACGCTTATTAGCGGGGTAGTGCGCATCCTCGACTAGATTTTAGTTTTTATTAGGCCAGCATCATGCTGGCTTTTTTGTTTTTGAGCCGCCTTCGGGCGGTTTTTTATTTGGGGCGCGCATGATTGCTGGCAGCATCGAGATTCAATTGATGGCAAATATCGCGCGACTCCAGCGCGACATGGATAGCGCCGTCCAAATTGTAAGTCGGACGACGACAAGCATGACGCGCATGGCCTTTGCGGTAAAAGAAGCGCTCGCCGGCATGATCGGCGGCTTCTCGCTCGCGGCACTCGGAAGCCAAGTGCTTGGTGCGCAACGCGAATTCGACAAGCTGAATGCATCGCTCATCACGGCAACCGGGTCCAGCGCCGAGGCGGCGAGAACGTTTAAGTCGCTGCAAGCATTTGCCGCTTCCACGCCTTATGGGGTGAAGGATGCCACCGAGGCCTTCATCAAGATGAAAAATCTCGGTCTTGACCCATCGGAAAAGGCGATTCGGGCCTATGGCAATACTGCTGCCGCGATGGGCAAGGGCCTGAATCAGATGATCGAGGCGGTCGCGGACGCGGCGACGGGGGAATTCGAGCGCTTGAAAGAATTTGGCATTACCGCGTCGCAGAATGGCGATAAGGTCGCGCTGACATTCAAGGGAACAACTGTCAGCATCGGCAAAAACGCCGAGGAGATACAGGCGTACCTGCAAAAAATTGGCAATACTGATTTCGCTGGAGCGATGGCAATGCGCGCAGCAACGCTCGACGGGGCGATCAGCAACCTTGCTGATAAGTGGGATGCTTTTGTGCTCCAGATCGCTCAATCCGGGATCGGCGACGCCGCGAAATTCGGAATCGAGGTTCTTGCCAACAACCTTACTATGCTGGCCGGGGTGATGGCAACAGTGGCGGCAGCAAAGCTTGCGACCGCTATCGATGGATGGGCGGTGGCGATGCGGGCGCAAATCGCGGAAACAGCGGCGGCGCGCGCGGCAACGATCGCCGCAGCGGAGGCCGATGTTGCGAGCGCTGCAGCGAAGACGACTCAGCTCGGCGTGACGCAGGCAATGATCGTGGTGGCTCGCGAGGAGTCCGTTGCGAAGCTGGCTGGAGCAAACACGAGCATCGCTGCAGCTCGGGCCGCGATCGCGGCGGCAGAGGCGGCCGGCGCCCAGAGCTTTGCGTTGCGCACGGTTCGCCTCGCGACCGCTGAACTGCAGGTTGCCGAGGCTCAGCGCTCAGCAATGCTGGCCGAGCTTGCCATTCTTGGTCGCCAACAGGCCGCCGTCTCCGCCCAGGTTACCGCAGCGCTTGCCGCGCAAACTGCCGCGCAGGGCGCGCTGACCGGCGCGACAGCAGCGGGCGGGGTCGCTGCGGGCATGGGGGCGCGCGCCCTTGCCCTGCTCGGCGGTCCGATCGGTGCGCTAATTACCGTCCTGGGCCTAGCCGCTACCGCATGGGTCTGGTACAAGCAGAAGCAGGACGAGGCGACCGCAGAGGCCGAGCAAAAGGTCGGCAAGATGACGGGTCAGATCGTTGCTGACCTCGAAAAGCAAAATGAAAAGCTCCGCGAACGGATCGCTCTGTCAAAGCAGGGTGACATGGGCGCGGACGCGTTTCAAGGGGGCGAAGCGCTGGATCGCATGGGCGAGGTATTGAAAAATATCGACGCTCTGAAAGCGCAAGGCGCAAATATTTCGGCGGTCAATTCGATAACGCTGATCGACTATCAGGCTGAGTACGACAGTCTTAGAAAGACCGTGGATGCCAACAAAGAGCTGCGGGTGGAGCGCGAAGCAAGCAGTAAGTCGGCCGTCGATTTCCGTGCAAAACTCGCTGGCGTCAACGCGTCGTATATTGCCGACTTGGCTGAATTGCAAAGGGCGCTCGCTGACGGGAAAATCAAGCAAGACGACTACACGAAGGCCGTAAAAAAGCTTGCAGCCGACACGTTCAATGGCTCGGAGGCTGGCAAGGACTTCGCCAAAAGCATCGACTTGGCCAACGCCGCCATCGCGCGCCGAGCTGAGGTGCAGTCCCTGCTGAATCAGCGTGATCAAGAGCACATCCAGTTCCTCAAAAACAGTGGCCAGATCGATGAAGAGGCGGCAATCCGCCGTACGACCAAGGCGCAGATCGACGCGCTCGGAATTGAAAGAACTTCGCTCTCCGGGCAGCTCGATCTCGCGGGGCGCAAGGTCGACAATCAGCAGCAGCAAGCGGACCTGGCGGGGAAAATCGGCGCCATCAGCATCAAGGTGGCGGGGCTTCAGGCAAAGCAAACAGAAGACCTCTTTGCGCTCGAGCAGCAGCGCTACCGCGCGGCAGTCGGTGCATCGGCCGACCTGACCGAGAAGGACATGGCCGAGCTGGCCAGCCTGCGGCAGCAGACTCAGGCACAGATGGACCAGAATGAGCAGATCGGCCTGACCACTCGCCAGGTTGCCGCGCTCACCGCGCAGCGTCTGGAGGAAGCTGCGGCGCGCAAGGATGCCGAGGCATTCACCGCCGAGGGCATGGATCTGACCGGCGAAAAGGCGCAGCGCATCCGTGACGAGGCGAAAGCCATTCGCGAGCGTAGTGCGGCCATCGTTGACGGCGCAGCCAAGCAGGAGCTCTACGACAAGAACCTGGAAGACCTGCGGGCCATGGTCGACATCATGTCGGCATTGGACGAGGCAACCCAGTCCGCCGCCCAGGGGATGGCTGACTCCTTCGGCCGCGTTGGCGAGGCAATCGGCGGCCTGACGACCGCGATGAGCGGCTACGGAAAAACCCAGGCCGCAATTGCTGCGCAGCTAGCCGGGGCAATTCAGGACGCTCATGGCGATCCGACGAAGATCGCTCGCGCCCAAACGATGGCTGCCGAGGCATCGGCCCAGGCGCAGGTCAAGAGCTACGGCGACATGGCAAGCGCGGCAAAAGTTTTTTTCAAGGAAAACACTGCCGGCTACAAGGTGATGGAAGGTGTTGAAAAGGCCTATCGCGCCTATGAAATGGCGATGGCCCTGGAGTCGATGGCGAAGAAGATTTTCTTCAAAGAGACCGAGGTCGCCGCCAACACAATGCTGAACGCAACTAAGCTGACCGGCGAAGCTGCAACCAGCGCAGCCTCGACGGGTCTGGCTGCAACCGAGGCCAGCGCCTGGGGCGTCACGGCTGTCGTCAAGGCCATCGCCTCGATGCCATTCCCGCTGAACCTGGCGGCGGGCGCCGCAACGCTGGCAGCAGTCGTCGCCATCGGCGCCAAGATGGTCGGCAGTCTCGGCGGTGGAAACATCAGTCTTTCCGAACAGCGTCAGCGGGATCAGGGCACTGGTACTGTACTGGGTAATAGCGGCGCGAAGTCTGAGTCGATTGCTCGATCAATCGCGCTGTCTGCGTCGAACTCGAGCACGCAAATCGACTACCTGTCGGACATGTCGGCGTCGTTGCGGGCGATCGAGACCAGCATCAGCAGCTTCGCCAGCCAGATCGTCAGCGGTACCGACATCGCCAACCCGAAGGTCAACCTCAACACCAATAATGGGCTGGGCACCACGCTGGCCGGTGCCGGCCTGGCTGCTGGCGGCGCAGCGCTGGGCGGCATGGCTGGTGCAGGCCTGACGGCGTTCACATCCCTGGGCGCTGTGGGCGGGCCGATCGGCATGATCGGGGGCGCGCTGCTGGGCTACCTGGCCAGCAAGAGCAGTTTCGTGGGCAAGATCGCCACCTCGATCTTCGGCGGAAAGCAGAGCGTCGAGGACTCCGGCTTCACGATGGACAAGACCACCCTGGCGGCGGCCATGTCTGGCGGCGCCAAGGCCAGCCAGTACGCTGACGTCAAGACGAGCGGCGGCTGGTTCCACAGCGACAAGCGAAACACCCAGCTGACTTCGTTGGGACAGGATGCAAATATCCAGTTCGGCTTGGTGATCGAGAGCCTGGCCGATAGCATCACTGAGGCCGGCAAGCTGCTCGGCGTGTCCGGCAGTGGCTTCGAGGCGCAGCTCAACAGCTTCGTGGTCGACATCGGCAAGGTGTCCCTCAAGGGGATGACCGGCGAGGAGATCCAAAAGGCGCTCGAGTCGGTGTTCTCGAAGCTGGGCGACCAGATGGCCAGCTATGCGGTCGGCGGCCTGCAGCAGTTCCAGCAGGTCGGAGAGGGCTACCTTGAAACCCTGGTGCGGGTCGCATCGGACTACGCCAAGGTCGATGCTTCGCTGCAGTCGATCGGAAAGACGTTCGGCAGCGTAGGCGTGCAGTCGATCGCCGCGCGCGAAGGCCTCATCGCACTGATGGGTGGAGTCGATGATTTCCAGAGCAAGGTTGCGAGCTTCGGCTCCAACTTCCTGACCAAGAAGGAACAGCTGGCGCCGGTGGCCAAGTTCGTCGACGACCAGCTGGCGTCGCTCGGCCTGGGCTACGTTAAGTCGCGGGACCAGTTCAAAGCCGCCGCCCTGGGCCAAGACCTGAACACTGCGGCTGGCCAAAAGCTGTTCGCTTCACTGATGGGTCTGGAAGCGGCGTTCGCCGCCACCCACGCGGCAGCCGTCGACCTGACGAAGACCGAGCAGGAAGTCGCCGACGAGCGCAAGGACCTGCAGGACCAGCTGGACCAGCTGACCATGACGTCAGCGCAACTGCTGGCCAAGCAGCGAGACGCCCTGGACGCCAGCAACCAGTCGCTGTTCGACCAGGTGCAGGCGTCTCAGAAGGTCAAGGATGCACAGGATGCAGCCAAGACCAGTCTGGGCGATTTCATCACCCGCATGAAGTCGTTCTCGGAGACGGCCGCCGGGCTGAACAACAGCCTTGCCCTGAGCAACCTGTCGACGCTCACGCCCGAGCAGCAGTACGCGGAGGCGCGCCGCCAGTTCGAGCAAACCAAGACGGCCGCAGCGGGCGGCGACGCGACAGCGCAAGGTCAACTGCAGTCGATTGAACAGACCTTCCTGGGCTTGTCCCAGAAGCTCAACGGCGGCGACGCGCAGTACTCGTCCGACCTGGCGGCCGTCATGCGCACCAACGACGAACTGTCGCAGTGGGCAGCGGGATCGGTCAATGTGGCGCAGGCCAGTCTGGATGCACTGACCGACTCGTCGGCGAGCCTCGCGGATATCAGCAGCACGCTGAAGCTGATCGCCCAAGGTGCTCAGTACCTGCCAGCGGCGGTGAAGGAGCAGGAGATGCCCACGTTCACGCCCACCTATGCACCGATCAACTACTCCCGCATGGGAACGGTCGACATGGGACCACTGGCAGCCGAGGTCAAGGCGCTGCGCGAAGAAGTCAAGGCGCTGCGGGCCGATGCGCAGAAGCAGTCCGACGACCAAATCACGACCAACGTCGCAGCCACCCGGCAGGCAGCGGAAACCGTCGTGACCGGCACCAAGGAGGCTGCGACGGATGCCGCCTGGGCCGCAGCAAATTCGAAGAGGGAGCCTACTTGATTACTGATGAGCAATTTGCAGTGTGGCTCGATTCGAACACCGCGCTGCGCTGCATGCTGTTCGAGGTGGAATCGAGTGCCGGCACGCGGTACCTGTCGAACACCATGTACAACAGCAGCTCGGCCACCACCAGGTATGAGGCGGTGGTGGCAGGCGGCCTGGTGGTGACGGAATCGATTTCGATGGATGCCGACGCCAGCCTGTCGACCGGCGACATCGAGATCTACAACAACGACGGCGCGCGCGATTCCTGGCTCGACGATGTCTGGGCGAACCGGTCGGTACAGGCGTTCCTGGGCGACGTGCGCTGGGACCGCGCCGACTTCCGCCAGGTGTTCAAGGGCGTGGTCATCGACATCGGCAGCAAGTCGCGCGACAGGTTGAACCTGCGCCTGACGAACCAGCTGGAGCGCTTGAACACGCCGGTCACCGACGTCAAGGTCGGCGGCAACGCGACGAACCCTGATGCCCTGGTACCGAAGCTGCTGGGGGAGGGGAGCAATTTCACGCCGGTGCAGACCAACCCGAACACGCTGGAATATGCGTTCGGCGGCGAGGAGCGGCTGATCGAGGCGCGCCTGGATGGCAAGCCGCGCGAGATCACGGTCGATCTGACAACCGGCCGCTTCAAGTTCACCAGCAACATCGAGGGCGGGCAGGTCACCTGCAGCGCTCAGGGCGTCAGGTACAACGGCGCCTACGTCAACACCATCGGCAAGCTGGTCCAGTACCTGGTGACCCAGTGCGGCAAAGCCAGCACGCGGTTCACCACGGACGAGCTCGATGCCGCGCAGCTGGCCGCGTTCGAAGCGGCGCACCCGCAACCCGTCGGGCTGCCGCTGCTCGAGCGTACCAACGTGCTGGTGGCAGTCCAGCAGCTGGCCGGCAGCGTCGGCGCCCAGCTCGTGCCCTCGATGGCGGGCAAGCTGCGCCTGATCCAGTTCGTCATCCCGACGTCGGCCTCGATCGAGATTCGCCAGTCGCAGCAGATCGACCGCAGCATCACGATCGCCAATCGTACTGAGGTGCGGGCGGCTGTGAAGGTCGGCTACAACCGCAACTGGACGGTCCAGAACAACCTGCAAACCCTGTTGTCGGCGCGGGACAAGGAGCTGTACTCGCAGGAATGGTCGTCCGTCACATCGAGCGATGCTGCGGTGCAGGCCACCTACAGGCGCGACGCCGAGCCGGTGCAGATCGACACATGCCTGCTGCGCAAGGTCGACGCCCAGGCCGAGGCCGACCGGCGCCTTGCAATCGTCAAGGTGCCGCGCACCACCTACCGCTTCGAGGCCACCGCGGCCCAGCTGCTGACCGAGCTGGGGTCGACCGTGAAGCTGTACAGCAACCGTTTCGGCCTGGCCGCCGGCAAGCCCGGCCTAGTCACTTCGCGCTCCGTCAACTGGGGCACGCTTCGTATCACCATGGAGGTAACCGTCTAATGGCGGAAATTGTCAACGACCGCGACCTGCTGATCATGGCGGCCGTGCCGCGCTTTACTCCGCCGACCGATCGCGGGATGTTCCTGACGCCATCAGCGGCCATCTTCCGGGCATCCGGAAACGGCTCGACATCGACGCCGCCGTCGTTCACATTCAAGGCGACCTTGCTCAACATGGCCGGCCAGGTGAGCTTCGGCGCGTCGAACGGCGCGAAGCTGACGGTCAATGCCGCGACCAACGAAGCGACGCTCGACTTTGCCGCGTACACGGCAGCAGGCGCAGAGGCCATCTACATCACGGCGGCGATCACTGTCGACGGCGTTCCCTACGCGCAGCAGGCGATCGTCACCAAGGTTTCGGATGGCGCACAGGGGGCCGACGGCGCGCAAACGGCAGTGGCCCGCCTGTACCAGTTCTCGACCACCGTGCCGGCCAAGCCGACCGGCGGCAGTACGTTCACCTGGGCCGGAGCTTGGAATGGCACATACGCCGGCACGGACGGCTGGAGCGTCACCGTCCCAGCGAACCCAGGTACTCCCGGCCTTCGTCTGTACGTTGCGTCTGTTTCCGTCTCCGCAGCGGGCAAAGCAACGACGACAGCCGTCAGCTACACCGGTGCCACGGTCGAGGCCTGGTCGCAGAATGGCGCGACCGGCGCCAGTGGTGTGCAGTCGGGCGCTGCTACAGTCTACCAGTGGGCGGCCACGATCCCGGCCGGGCCGGTCGGCAGCGCCTTGTTCCGCTGGGCCAGCAACTCATTCGGTGAAGCGCCGTCCGGCTGGACCCTCGTGCCCGGCGCGGCGCCTGCCGCCGGCATGACACTGTGGGCGGCAAGCGTGAAGTTGGTCGATTCGGCCGCGAACGGTGACACGTCCTTCAACTGGTCGTCCGCATCGATCATGGCGATCGGCTACGCCGGCACCAACGGCGGCCCCGGGCAACAGGGCGCCTCGTACGTGACTGCCTACATCGCCTCAAGCGCGATCGCAGCCAACGGCGCGCCGGCGCAGACCACCGGCCGGACCAGTCTGCCAGCGGCAAACAGCAGCGGCCTGGCTGGCACCTATTCGACGGCCGTGCCGACTCTTGCCGATGGTCAGCGCATGTACCAGACCGACGGCATCTACGATCCGGCCACCGACAAGGTGACCTGGTCGATTCCGTACTGGTCGTCGCTCAAGGTGGCCACCCTGTCGGCGATCACGGCCAACCTGGGCGCGATTAATGCCGGCAGTATCAACCTGGGCGGCGGCACGTTCACTGTCGACAACGACGGCAACTTGGTGTGCCGCTCGATCAAGATCCTGAACCCGGACGGCTCTGTCATGCTGCAGGCCGGCGGTAAACTGAATCCGGCAAATGCCGCACCAGGTACTGTAAATAGCGATATCGTAATCGGCGGTCGCAACCTTGCGCAAGACAGCGCATTTGAACGAAGGCTCCGTCCGTGGGCACAGAAATCGCCGGATGTGGCAGGGTTAGTTATCGAGGGAGTGTCGGGCAATTTCAACCTGCTTTTTGACACCGCTGGAGGTGACGCCTATGTAGATGGACAAGGGCCGCTTATTCCCGTCACTCCGGGTAAACAGTATGTGTTCAGCTACGAGTATGCGACAAATACCCTCAGTTCTATCACATCAAGCAGCAATTACTTTTATGACAATCTTGGCGGTGCATGGGGATTCCCTATGGACGTTCTGCAAACAGGTGGCGCACGTTTGCGGCAGATCACTGTGTGGGTGTGCCCGGCGAATGTGACAGGAGTAAGTCCGCGCTTCGGTATTCGCTCAACAGGCTACAGTTGGATGCGCGTCTACAATTTCCAAGTGGAAGAGGGCAATAAGCCCACTACGTGGATGCCGGCCAAGGAAGATATAGACGCGGGAATCCTTACAGCGGGAAAGACGGCGATTTGGGACAGCGTCAACGGGCGCCCGGAAGAGTCCGCCAACTTGATTAAAAAGGGTTCGTTCGAGGACGGACTTTTTGGCACGTGGTCTAACGGATACATTCAAGCCGTCGATAACGCGCAATCTGGACTGGTCCCGTACACGAAATCGTTCATCACCAACGCCCGCGATAGCTATGAAACTGGGAACAACATTCGAGTAACGCCCGGCGAAACCATCTACGGATCAGCATGGTTGGGGACGCAGGATTGTCAGTATAGTGCCGGCTTCGGGTTTATTATTTATGACAAAAACGGGGCAATTATTACTTGGATGCCGCTCTGCCCGATTGGCGGGTATCAGCCATGGTCATTTATCCAAGGGAGCTACACATTCCCGGCCTCTATGATGTCTCTAGACGGTGTGGTGCGTGTGCCCGCACAGATCGCTCCATGGCTCCAGCAAAACGGCCCCGCTAACGCCCCGCAATACTTGCGCTCGGCGGGCTTGTGGCTAGCTAGGCATGCACGCGGCGCCACAGTAGGCGCACCAGCCGGTACGTTGGTCAATGGCGTCACAGTGGAAAGCCTCACGGCCCAAGCCGCAGCGGGCAATAATGCCGCGAGCCAAATCCCGGGCCTGAACACCGCCATCGGCAAGAAACTGCAGGCCGACAGCTACGCCGCTATCACCGGCCAATTCTCGCTGCAATCATCGTCGGCGATCTTGGTCGGCACCACCAACGACGGAATCATTATCGGCAACGGCGGCTTGTACGGCCGCAAGGGGGGCTATACCACGTTCGGCATCGGGGCGGATGGCACCGCCACTTTTGCCGGCTCTCTGCTCGCGCCGTCCGGCACGCTCGGCTCATTGACGATTGTCACGGGCGGTAGCATCAAGTCTGGTAGCTACACAGGTTATGCATGGCCCGCGTCGGGTGGAACTGGGTTCTACTTCGGCCCGGAAGGGGTGCTAATCGGTAACTTCAATAACAATAGATATTTCCAAGCAACGGGCGACGGTAACGTGTTCATGCCCGGATTCCGGATGGAGAACGGCCAACTTACGCTCACCAACCCGGTCATCATCGCGCCGAAGCTGCAAACGACCCTCAGCGTTTCGCTGCCGAACACAGCCCTGCGTAACATCAGTGGATCATCCGTGACGTTCGGGGTTACTCCGGTAATTAGTGGCGGCGTCGGTGGTCCATACCGTTACCTGTGGGCATTCTCACCAGAGAATGGGCCAAGCGAGATGGCTATGACCGGTGACCCTACCGGCTCGAGCGCAGTACTGAAGGCGACCGGGTCCGGGTGGAAGTACGGCTATCTCTCGCTCACCGTCTATGACTCTGGTGGCGCAGTTGCTGGCACCTCAACCCGCATCTCCGTCCAATTCGGCAATGCAGTGGAGCCTTAATGCAAATTCAATACCTAATCGTGCGCCACGACGACATGATCGTCGGCTCGACCTGGCGCCCGGATCCGGACGCCGGTCCGACCATTCCACAGGGCGGCTCGCCGATCGACGGGACAATCCTGGTGCGCTACGACGAGGAATTTACCCGCGCTGGGCGCGCCGACACCGAGGCGGCGCACTTGGTCGACGACGCCGTGGTATGGGTTGAGACCGTGCCCCCGGCCGACGTCATCAAGGAGGTGCTGGACCGCATCGATGCGGACGCCGATGCCGCGCGCGTCTCGGTGCTGGTCAAGACCACGAAGGCTGAGGAGTACATGCAGGCCGAGGCACAGGCCCGCGCCTGGCAGGCGGCCGGCTACCTGGGCGCCGCACCGCCCGACGTCGCCAGCTGGGCCGCGGCGAAGTACCGCGATGGGATGACGGAGCAGCAAGCCGCCGAAAACATCCTGGCCCAGGCCGACCAATACCGCAGCCTGCTGAGCGGGATACGCGCACTTCGCCTGAAGCACATGGAAGACGCCCGGCACGCTATCGACGCTGCTGGCGCGCGCGCGGCCCTGGCGGCATTCACCGTCGCCCAATCCAACCTGATGAAAGGACTGGCATGAGCAACATGCGCATCGTGCACGACAACGCGCTCGAGCGCGCAACGACGCTGACCGCATCGAGCGAGGCCAGCACCGCGATGTCGGCCGCCAAGCTTCGCATCGACGACAAGGACACGCTCTGGCGCGCCACCGGCACCGCGGTCGCGCTGCGCCTGGCATGGCCGACGCCCGAGATGCTGGGCTGCGCCGCGCTGGCACCTTGCAACTTCTCGCCGGCGACGACGAAGCGCGTGCGCCTATCGAGGGAGGCGAGCAAGACCAACCTGATCACGTACAGCGAGGCGTTTGGCGACGCAAGTTGGGAAAAGTCCGGGCTGAGCCTGGCGAGCGGGGTTGCGGCGCCGGACGGCACGAACAACGCGTTTGCCATCACGGCGACTGGATCCGACCCGTATTTGGCCAAAGCCCTGGCCCTGGCGGCCGGGACCTACACTTTCTCCGTATTCCTGAAAGCTGTCGGTGGCGCCGTCGGCAAGGCGCCGAATGCCTGGTTCTGGAACAACGGCAACCTGGCCGGCTTCAGCGCAGCCGCCGACACCCGCGCGCTGGGTAATGGCTGGGTGCGGTACTCGGCCACGTGCACGATCACCACCGCCGGCACTTACCGGGTTCGGGTCGATGCGCCCGATGTCGCGAGCGTGGGCGACGTGGTGCATATTTTCGGCGCACAGGTAGAGGGCGGCGCGCTATCCTCGTATTTCCCGAGCGGCGCGGCGGCGGGAAGTCGACCTGCCGGCTACATCGACACCTGGCAGAGCTACGACTACGACAGCGGCGCGGTTCTGTGCTGTCCGGCGCCGGCCGTCAAACTGCGAGGCTGGACGGCGGCTCGGGCAGCCAGCGCGTACGCCTACGGCGGCGGCGCCTACGCCGTCGCGTGGTTCCCGCAAATGCTGGCGGTGGGCATGGCGATCGACATCGCTGACCCGGGCAACCTGCAGGGCTATCTGGAGGCGGCCTGCCTGGTGGTTGGTCCGTACTGGTCGCCGCAATACAACGCGACGGATGCGACGATGACGCCGGTCGATACGACCGAGCTGTATCGCAAAGCATCTGGCGCCCAAGGCGCGGAGCAGGGATTCACCTACCGCCGCCTGTCGGTCGATCTGTCCGTCATGCCGCCGGCGGACCGAGCCACTTTCGCTGGCATCGTGCGCAACAGCCGCGCCTACCCAGTGCTGATCGCCGTAAGGCCCGGCTCAGCCGATGCCGCGCACGAGCGGGACGACATGGTCTACGGGCGCCGCACGAAGGACTCGGACATCACCATCCAGTACTCGGCCACCTACGGCAGCACGGTCGAGATCGAAGAAATCTGAAGTCATCCCTACTTGCCAAAAGGAATCCATGAACAAACGTGGAGGCATCATCACGGTTCGGCTCACCAGCCGCTGGCCGTACAACCCCATCAGCCTGGCTGTCGGCGTCCTGTCCGGATCCCGCCAGTTCAGCCATGCCATCGCCATCATTGACGAGCGCGCCTATGAGGCCTCGATGACGCACGGCTGCCGCGCGGCCAGCGTCGCCGAGGTCATGGACGGCATCGTCGTCTACCGCGACATGCACGTCTGGGTGCCTGACATTCCGGCGGCAATCGCATTTGCCGAGAGCCAGGCAGGGAAGGGCTACGACTGGGCCGGCGCCGTCGGCATCCCGCTGACCTATTCCGAAGACTGGGCCGACGACACGAAATGGTGGTGCTCTGACCTGGTCTTCGCCATCGTGTTCGCCGGAGGCGCTCGCTTGTTCGATCCGGGCGTCATGAAGCGCGTGCGCCCCATTGACCTGCAGATGGTCGACTACCCCAAGGAGCCGATTATCCGAACGGCGCCATTTACCCCATCCAGCCCGCGCAAGCGGGCTTTTTTACGCCCAACGAAAAGGCAAAAATGAATCTTCCAAGCGCACCCGAGGCAGGCAGCTACGCCGGCGCCATCGTGGCGATCGCGACGTCCCTGACCCTGACACAATGGGGCATCGCCGTGGGCATCGCCACCGCGCTGGCCACCTTCTTCCTGAACTGGTTCTACATGCGCCGCCGCGACGCGCGCGAGGAGCTGGCACTGCGCCTGCAGCTGGGAGCAAAGCCATGATCGCCCGGCTCAAGGCCTGGCTGGCATCGGCGGGCGTGTGGTTCAACGCCATGCTGCTGGCCGCATTCCCGTTCACCGACCAGATCATCGGCGCCGTCGCCGACAACCTGCCAGCTCTGGCGCCATACCTGCCGGCCAACGTCTACAAATGGGTAGGCCTGGCCGTCGTCGTCTACAACATCGTGCACGCGTCACGCGCTGCATCGAAGAAAGCGAAGGAGGGCTTCTAATGCCGCCGACCTCATTCATCGCCATGCTGCTGGCCGGCGCACGCGAGTGCCATCGCGTTACCGGCGTACCGGTGTCCTTTACCTTGGCTCAGGCCGCACTCGAATCCTCGTGGGGTGAGCGAGCGCCCGGCAACAATCTGTTCGGCATGAAGGCCGATCGCGCATGGAAGGGCGCCACGGTCGACGTGCCGACGCATGAGGTGATCAACGGCAAGCGCATCGCAATCACCGACAAGTTCCGCGCCTACGCCAACTGGACGGAATGTCTGGTCGACCACGGGCGATTCTTCCAGGTGAACCCGCGCTACACCGCGTGCTTCCACGAGACGACCGGCGAAGGCTGGGCGCGCGCGGTGGCGAAGGCCGGCTACGCCACGGACCCCAACTATGCCGCCTCGCTGATCGCCGTGATGCGCGGCCGGAACATGGCGCAATACGACAGGAGCGCCGGATGAACGCCGGCACCGCTTTCTGGCTCGGCTGCGTGGTCGGCGCCGTGGTCGCCAGCGTGGTCGTAATCTACGTCGTCTGCACCTGCGTTCCGCAAAAGTGGAGGCGGTGGTGATCGCCGCCATCCTCGCCGGCCTTGCCCGTTACAAGCTTGCCGCCGAGGTCCTGGCGTTCGCCGCGCTGGCGGCCGCCGGCATCTACGGCGCGCACCTCGTGCTCGATCATGCCCGTGAGGCCGGCCGGGCCGAGGTCCGCGCCGAGTGGGACCGGCAGGCCATCAAGGATAAGGACGCTGCCGCCGCCATCACCGAGGCCTGGCGCGGCGCCCGCGACACGGCGGTAACCGGAGGAGTAAAACGTGAAGAAACCATACGCACCCTGGCTGCTGGCAATGCCGCTGCTGTTGACGGCCTGCGCGACGCCGTCGCCAAGATCGACCGGGCAGTGCCCGACTATTCCGCCGATGCCCTACGTGCGCTCGCCGGTACCTACGGGGAGCTTCTTGAAAGCTGCCACCGAGAGCGCGGAGAGGGCGCAGCAGAGGCTGAGCGCCTCAACAGCGAAAAACGAACCCTGATCGAGGCTTGGCCAAGGCCGGCTAACGTCTCAATTGCACGGGACTGATCTCGTGACGACTCGACAGCAGCACTGTTCGACCCAGTATCGTCTTGCGTCGCGCCGTGCTAAATGCTAGCGGACAGTTTTTCTGCTCTAGGGAACTTTCCTCTGGTAACACGTTCCAACAAGCTCTTTTTAAGGAAACATTATTCAGGAGCAAAAGTTGGATATGGGTAAAAAGCACGCAGTTCGCCAGCAGATTTCGTTAGGGGTTTTGATATCGATGGCTGTTCTCAGTCAAGCAAGCGCGGCGACGCTTTCTGTCGGACCCGGCAAGACATACGCACGGCCTTGTAGCGCGTTCAGCGCAGCCAAGGACGGCGACGTCGTTGAGATATCAGGTAACGCTGAGTACAGCGGCGACGTCTGTGGAATTTCTCGCAACAACCTAACTGTACGCGGGGTCAATGGTCGACCGAAAATCAACGCAAATGGTGCGAACGCTATGGGCAAGGGTACCTGGGTCGTGAGCGGCAACAACGTCACGGTCGAAAACGTCGAGATGTACGGCGCGCGCGTGCCGGACCAGAACGGCGCCGCCCTGCGCCTGGAAGGCACCGGCTTCACCCTGCGCCAGAGCTTCCTGCACGACAACGAGAACGGCATCCTGAGCGGCGCCAACACCGCCAGCGATATCGTCATCGAATACAGCGAATTCGGCCACAACGGCCGTGGCGACGGCTATACCCACAATTTGTACATCGGCAACGTCCGCAGCCTGAGCTTCCGCT
>Ga0308168_1000407_pt1 | contig 54286 bp, 78 predicted proteins | sample PhyCR2_FD_202133 | JGI IMG/M metagenome (GOLD analysis project Ga0308168, IMG submission 202133) | Phyllosphere microbial communities from UC Gill Tract Community Farm, Albany, California, United States - DLSLRC.R2 | ecosystem: Host-associated > Plants > Phyllosphere > Unclassified | place: USA...
CGGAGCCGAGCCTGCGCTGGCACCTGGTCAATAGTTCAACTACTAACACTGTGCTTGCCACACGTAGTACAATCCGGGCCGGTACGCGGCCATGGCGAAACTGGTAGCCGCAGCAGACTTAAAATCTAAAAGCAAGTCGTTAAATATCAATGACTTGACCTTCATATTCGTTCCGCAAACAGGCAGTTTCTGCCATCCTGACCGCCCTATGACAACTGATGACCTAGGGGCGGTTTGCGGAAACGCTTTTTTGCGCTATCTCCTCACCCTAAAGGCTCGGCTGCTCCCTGACGACAGGCTCGTCTTCCAAGGTCCGGCGCAGGCCGTCACCCACCATTTGCGCCGTCGACGACGTGGGTGCCACCCGCAGGTAGTCGTGCGACCTCAACAGCAGGGCGCGCATGCGCTTCACCTCCCATAGCAGGGCTGCCACATCCTCGTGGCCACGGTTACGGTCGCGAATTTCGATGAGTTTTTCACGGGTAAGGGGCGGTCTCATAGCTAAATACTGGACAAAAACACAGTATAGCCAATGCGCGCGGTCGAGCTTCTGACTTGGGCGACAGGTACGCTGGCGAGATGAAACCACGCACCGACCTCATCACCGCCAGCCGGGTCGACCTCGCCCTGATCCTGCTACCGATTATGACGTGGTGGGAGGCATCCGAGATGCTAGCGGAAAGTCAGGTGCCGGTGGAGGTGGCTGCGCGCGTGCTGGCTCTGCCCTTTGAACGACGCCCTTATTTGACAAAAAGCGACTTCTTCGTATAATCAAAAACAGTTGAGCGAAAATCGCTCCGACAAGACGAGGCCCCAGATTACCTGGGGCTTTTTTTTTGACTATTTGAAAGGAACATCATGACAACCAAAAACTGGACAGTAACCTATACGGACCGCGGCAATAAAGTTAGCTCTACGGTTATCACTTGGCCATCTGAGCCAAGTGTCCACCATGCTGCAATTGCGATCCGTGATCGACTTCTCCCGAACGACTTCTTATTGCCTGATATGTCCCGGAATTCAACCGAGTCGGCAGCAGTCCATTTGCTTCGATCATACGGTTTTGAGATCACGAACATCGAGGAGTTGCCTGCTGACGCGACGGGAGCACAGGAGTCCTAATACGGTTCACTTGGGCTAGGGCTAAATGGTCTTGGCGTGGCGCGCGGCACAGTCGGCATACTGGCGCACCGGGTCCATCGCCCAGACCTGCCACACGTCGTAGTCGGGCGATTCGGGTTTTGGGACTTCCGCGCACGGCGCCGTGATCGCACTATCGAGCGGCAGCGGCCTGGTTGGCGGCGTCGAAGCTGCTTGTGCTCGACGTAAATCCTCTAACCCTGCCTCGATACCAAACACCATAGAGGCTGGGGAAGAACGCCTGCAACAATTCTCCTATAAATTCTTCCTTAAAGGTTGACAAATGCAAGCTCATCCGTATAATGACTAGTGAGAGGAAGCCTCTCCTATCCCGAACGGTCACCAGATCAAGAGATCTGTCAGGACTGGGATTGAAACTCCAGGAGAAAAAAATGACTACCCAGTTGGGAAAGGAACTCAAGAAATTGAGGATTGATCTGGGCGTAACTCTGATGGGTATGTCTCAGCTTGTCAATTTGTCAGTAGCCTTCCTTTCAGCAATTGAAACCGGTCGCAAACGAGTGCCAGACAACTTTTTGGATGTCCTGGCAGCGGCAATACCTGCTGTGGCAGAAAATCGAAAGAAGTTTGAGGTACTGATTAATCAAGCAAGAAAAGAAATACGCATGCCTTTAGACACAGCGAACTACCAAGATGCGATGCTAGCAACTGAGTTCGCTCGTCGCTTCAGTAGCCTCACAGAGGAAGAGAAGTCGCGTCTAAAGGGGATTCTGAAAGGAGAGTAAATGCCGCAGGTCCAGAACTTCAAAACGCGAACTGATGGGATCGTAGTGCCAGCGAGAAAAAAGGCAGACATCGCATCAAATGCTGATTTGCTAAGAAAAGTGCTTGGGCTGGAGGATCGCCCGTACTTCCCAGTTGTCGAGGTTTATGAGGCGCTGGACTTGTTGTATCCCGAGGCTCGTTTTGAGGTTTGGGAAATGCGTGAGATGGGGCCAGATCACGGGCGCACCTACCCAGATCAAAATCTGATTCTCATTAGAGAAGACGTCTATGAGCGAGCCGCAGATGGTGAAGGGAGAGATCGCTTCACTATGTGCCACGAACTTGGACATCTCATGATGCACCGCGGCGTTGCTCTTTCGCGCATCGATCCGCGAAGTCCACCGCCGATTTACAGAAATTCGGAGTGGCAGGCGGACACGTTCGCATCGCACCTGATGATGCCTACAAGACTGTTGACGCAGTCAAGTAGCGTAAAAGAAGCAATGTCGATGTTTGGCGTGAGTTTCGAAGCAGCTTGGGCAAGAAAAGAAGGAATGAAAAAGACCTAGGAGTTGACGCTCATAGGCCTTTAGGTAAAAGACATCCGAGCGGGAACCCGGTGTGTCTCTCAGGTACTTGCTATACATCGACAAGCGGAAGTGTAGTTGTGAATCCGCCGTTTGGCAAGAGTGAGTTCGGTATCAAGTTCCCAGCAACTGAAGGGAGATACGCTCATGAAAACGTGCGCCTATCCTAAGTCAGTGCACGTACGACAGTACACGCGCATCCGCAAGGGTCAGCGTGAAACCGTCTGCGAGCATTGCCGCTCGCCGCGTAGTTAAGCGGGCAGCATGGAGCGAAGCAGCAAAAGCTGCTTCGTCCTTACAACTACAATTTTGCTCTTAACTACCAATATGGCAATTTTTAACATACGCGTTGAACTGCACGGTGCAACGTACAATGATTACGAAGTCCTCCATACGCGCCTCGCGCAAATCTCGTGCTTGCGCACGATCACCTCGGGCACTGGAATCAGATACTTCCTTCCCACAGCCGAGTACCACTATGAAGGCAACGTGACAGCGGAGGCCGTTGTCGAGGCAGTACTTGCAATCGCAAATGCCGTGCGACCGAATTCATCAGTGCTTATTTCGGAACTTACGCGCGCGGTATGGCGCGGACTACGCCAAGTGTAGCGATAGCATAGCGAATCATGGCATCAGAGGTTCTCGAGGCCACGCCTCCATTAGAGTGCGCTTTTCGCTGTTGATTCGCTCAGTTTCTGCTGCGCTTTCTCCGCGCTCTTGGTGGCAGCTTTCAAGAAGCTGCCCGTAGGTGCTGATGGTCGTACGTAGGGCATCGGCGGAATAGTCGGGCACGCCGCGCTCGATCTTGGCGACGGCGTCGCGCAGGCCGCCAGCAGCAGCGGCAGAAGTAGCAGCCAGGCTGCGGATGGTTTCTTCACGTTTTGCTCCTTCGGTTGTGGCGGCGTCGCGCTGGGCGCGCCAGTCTTCGGTCTGGGCGCGCGCCGCCTTTTCGGCCGCAGCCGTCGCGCGGTCCCACTCGGCGCGGACCTCGATCCGGCCAGCTTCTCGCGCATGTTCGAGCACCAGGTGCACGCCGTACATGCCGGCGCCGGCCAGCGCGCCGAACACGAGGATCTCGGCGCCCAGCTTGTAACGCGCCAGGGCGGCAGCGATCACGGCAGACCCCGGCGGCACAGCTCGCGCTCGCGCTGGCGGCGCTTCGTCAGCCCGGCCACTTCACGGCCGCCAGCCCGGTTCCACAGCAGCAGCGCATCGCAGGCGCCGGCCATGTCGCCGGCCATTGCCTTTCGTGCCATGCTCGACCCGCAGAACGCCGACACGCCGATGTTGAAGGCGGCGTCGACGAAGGCTACCTTCTGGCCGTCGGTGAGGCGATCCATCGGCACGCACTTGGCGATGCCGGCGGCGTGCCGCTCCAGGTCGCGGTCGAGTTGGGCGTCACACTCGGCCGGTGTGTACGCGCGGCCGGCCTGGGCGTTCTCGGTAGCGCCGTCACAGTAGGTCAGGACGCCACCGATATCGCGGTAGGTCTTGAGGACCCTGCCCTCCTGCACCGGCGTGAACGCCAACAACGCGGCCGCGGCAACGGTGCCGACGATGGCGATCAAGCCGCGGCGTGTGGGTTTCTTCAGCTGGTCGGCCGCCATCATGCACCTCTAGCCTTGGCAGCCAGCAGCGCCTTGAGTTGGAGTGCGCCACGGTAGACCTGCAGCGCGACTTTGGTGACCGCAATTGCCACGCCCATGTAGCGGAACGTGTCAGCGCCCAGGTACGGCGCCAGGGCCGGCAGCCAACCCTCGATCGTGGCGATGATCTGGTCGGCGAACGGGTAGGCCAGCAGCAACACCGCCCATACGCCCTTGCGCGCCAGCAGAACCCAGGCCTTTAGCCGGGCCATCATTGCTTCACTCCCAGCTGGGCGTCGAGCGCGCGCTCCTCGCGGCGGTCCTTGCGCATCATGTAGAGGACGTTGGCCGCGCACGTCACCAGGGCGGTGACGATGCCGGCGATGATGCCAGCGCGCTCGAGCGTGAAAGATGCCAGGATGGACGACACCGCACCTGCGATGCTGGTCCACTCGAAATTGTTCATTGGTTTCATTGCTGCCCTTCCGTGACAGGCGTAAAAAAACCGGCCTGGGCCGGTTGGTTGGTGAAGCTGAGGGCCGCATGCAGCGTCCCGGGATCGAATCGTTCGGGGTTCGGCATGCCCAGCGCCGCGGCTACCGCCTCGCTGCAGAACCATTTGCGCTTGTCGTCGCCGACGGCGCTGATGACGAAATGCAGGTTGCCCAGCAGGTCGTAGGCCTCGCCATCGTGCTGCGTGAACCAGTCGCGCGCGGCCAGCGCCAGCCCGGCCGGCACCGGCACGAAGTCCCAGAGTGCCGGGTCGAACTCGATCGCCTTGACGCGCACCCCGCCGTCCATGGCGGACGACGAGGCAGCCTGGCCGTCCTCGAACACCAGCTCAGCGTGCGAATACGGGCTGCGGGTCCACCAGCGAATCACGCGGTTGTAGACGCCCGGCAGGCCAGCGTGCGTCCCTTTATAGAAGGCGACTTTCATTGAAGCCCTTTCATCAGGTTGAATAGGTCGGTAGAAAACTGCGCGGCGATCGCGTCGACGTCGGCCAGCTCAGCGCCGGCGGCCACAAGGGCACGTACGCGCTCCTTTGCGTCCAGGCGCAGGCGCCGGATGCGCTCCAGCGCGCCATACCAGCGGTCGGCCGTGGTGATGATGTCGTCGGCGGCTTCCTGGCCGGTCCACGGCTCGCCGCGGTTCGCCCACCGCTTTGCGTCCGACCAGCTGGCGACGCACTCTGGCGCCGGATCCGGATAGCCGGCGGCGGCGTACCGGCGGGCCTGCGCCTCGGCGAGCTGGTACTCGAGGACTTTCGTCGGGTCGCCGATCACCTTCAGCCGGGCCGCGTCGCCCTCAGCGTCCATCGTGGCGATCGCGCGCGCGGCGATAATCTCCAGCGGAGCAGTTTCCACCCAGGCCGGTCGGTCTTGCCACAACAGATCGGCCGTCGGCGACGGCTGGTCGCCGAGCAACAGCGGCCCTTGCCACGACTTGTAAATCAGGCCATCGTGCGGGAACGGCTGCCAGTCCATCGGGCCGTCATAGCCCTCGGGATCTGGCACGCCCCACCCGCTCACGATGCGGCCGGTTGCGGCTTCCACTACTGCGAATTGGGTCATGTGAAGATGATCGTAGGTGAAAAGGTTGCCTGGCCGGTCCGGCCGGTGGTCTTGTCGGTGACTGTGCACACCAGGGTGAAGCCAACGCCATCCGGCAGCGCAAGGCCCGGCCCCTTCATCACGCCGGCGCAGTTGCTGCCGGCTGGATTGGTGGTCCAGCACGCATATCCGTCAGCCGTAACGCTCCAGCTGTACGTGTAATTGCCGCTGCCATCGGCCACGTTGACATAGCCGACAACGGTATTTGCAGCGTTGACGTTCCGGCCGTAGCTAGTAGTGAGGTTCCCGCCTGTCGTGCTGATCGAAACGTTGAGCGGCGACTGCGCCACGCCGACGTTGACCAATTGAATCTGCTGCGAAGCGCTCGGGTCGAACAGGATCTTCGAACCGTTCGGCGCCACCATGCTCATCTTCGGCACGCCGTTGACCATGCCTTGCCAGATGCCAGCATCGCTGTTGTAGCCAGTTGCCTGGGTCGCCAGCGAAACCCCCACCCGCACCGCAGCGAATGTGCCGGTTGAGCCACTGATGTCGGCAGCGACTGCAATGGCGCCTGTGGTGCCGTTGACTGTGATCGTCGGCGCGCCGGCGGCGTTGTATGCCACAAAGCCGTAGGACGTGAAGCCCAGGCCGTAGCCGCTAACCCTCTGCCCATTGCCGTCCGTGACGAGTGACCCGACCGTCAGCGCGGCGCCACCCGACATCACGTTCTGCGCGTTCGCGCGAAGGCGCTGCCCAAGCCCGAGGGTCGGGTCGTTGACAGCGTTGTATGCAGCGTCACCGTTGAGAGCGCGCGATGCGACCAGGCCGGCTTCAGTACCGCCAACCGAGGTGCCGGACGGCGCGCCCTTGGTCGCATCGAGGTCACCGTCGTAGCCGATCGAACGCACACTCGACGGGCCGCCCTCGATCCAGCTCGAATAGACAGACTGCCCTGCCGTCGCCTCGCCGAAATAGAATTGCGAGGCGAACAGGAACACATCACTACCGCCGTTGTTCAGGCCGGTTGCCGAGATGCGCGCGAAAGCCGCTCCCGGTGGCGGGGTCATAAATCCCGTCGAGCGCGGGAATGGGATCGCTGTGTAGTTGGACCCGTTGTTGTTGACATCATTGCCAATAAAGGTGCTGATGTAGTTTCGATTCACATCGAACCAGGCCACGCGCGCCTGCCCAATGCAACGGTGCGCGCTTAGGCAAATTCCAACTTCATACCGTTTGCTCGGAACCACTGCGACTAAGGCCCCGGCATTTGCGTATATTTCGAACACCGAGCCAGAGCCTGGCGTCGCCGTCGCATGCAGGTACACGCAAGATTTATTCGGGGAGAACTGCGCGTATGCCTGCGCGCCCTGAGCAAGCAGTACGGCATTTCCCTCAATGGCCATCGGCGCGCTGATGTCGTACGTGTAGCCGGACTTCGAGCCGGGCGCGGTATTCGACAGCAGATTGCGCGAAATACCCACGTTGAGGTTGCTGGAGTCTGCTCCCTTAGTAGCATCCAGCGCGCCGGTGTAGCCGGCTGCCGTCCTGAGATTGAGCGTGCCATCGAGGACCACATCGCCGCGCAGGCCGATCACGGTCTGCCCGTTCACGGTGCCGACGACGAAGGGATACTTGGCTGCCTGGCCCGGCAGCGCCACGGCGAACCGGTCGGCCAGCACGATAAAGCTGCTGGTCGGCACGCCGTTAATGGCGGTGCTGGCCAGCCCGAAGCCCGAGACGTAGCTGTTGTTGTCGATCTTTACCGTGTACTGCGCGCCCAGGCCGCTGATGGACTGGCCCTGAATTTCGAGCGTCGAGGTGTGACCGGCTACGGTCGTACTCAACTGCTGCGTGGCCGATGCGATCGCATCGTTGGCTTGCGCCTTGCTGTACGCGTATTCCTGCACCCACGCCACGGTTGCGCCGGTGCCTTGGTTCAGGGACTGGAATTCGGAGCGCAACTGGTTTGCCGTTGCCGTGAGGGAGCTGTCGGCGTCCGCCTTGCTATACGAATAGGACTGGGCGAAGGACTTCGCCGCTGCCAGCGCGCCGTCGGCCGCGCCATTCGCATAGCCCTGGTATGCAGCCTGGATGTTCGTCCCGAACGCCGAGAACGAATCGTTGATCGTCTGCTGGCTGTACGTGTACTGCTGGACGTAGGTCCGGTTGTCCTGCGCCTGCTGCGAGATCGCGGCAATGCGCGCGTCGGTCTCGGCCTTGACGCGCGCCGTCACGCTACCGGCCGTACCGGCGGGGGCATCGATCAGGTCGATGCGAGAAGTCAGCGCCGCAGTAAGCTGGTCGGTAGTGATCTGCCCTTCGAGGATGGCTTTCAGATCGCCCGCGGTGAGGTTCGCCCCGTCGCCATCCACGCCGTCCTTACCGTCCTTGAACTTCGAAATGGTGCACGGCCCTGTGTAGAGCTGGCCGTTGACAGTCGCGCTGGCGATTACGGTGACGCTCGAGCCGGTCATCGAGGCGCCGGCGACGGTGACGGACTTCGCGGTAGGGTTGGTCAGCGGAGCGCCGGTAGCGTTGAAGGTGAGCGGCGTATCGAGGTCGATCAACGTCGCGGTGAAAGTGATCGCCTCCGGGGTAACCACACCGTCGACGTCGACGTGGAAGGCCGGTGCCGACGGTGTCAGCAGGATCTGCGCCGACGCCAGGTTGACCGTGCGTGCCGCCGCGCCGCGCAGCGTGACGTCGATGAAATTGACTACAGTGGCCATGCTGCTCCTTCAAATTGATTCGACGTCCAGCTTCGTGCCGTACCTGATGGCCATCTGCACCACCACCTCGGAATCGCTCATGCGCTTTCCCATGAGCGTGTGGTCGCGTTCGAGCGCCAAGTCAGCGTGGCCTGGGAACAGGCTGAAGAACACCGGCCGGGACCGGCTGCCGCGCAAGATGTTGGCCAGCGTGGCCCGGTCTTCGGCCGGCATGTACTGCAGCTCGATCGAGACCTTCTTGTGCACGGTCGACGCGCGGCTCATCAGGTCCCCGGCGCCGGTGCGGTAGTGCGTCGTCGCATCGACGTCGGTCGCCGAACCCGATGTCGGGTTGTAGGTCGGCGCCCAGTACTGGCCGACAACCAGCTGCGCCGCCTCGAGGTAGCCCTGGGCATTGCTCGTGTCAACCAGGTCGATGGCGAATGCCTTGAACTGCGTTACCGGGAACCATGCGCGCGCGTAGGCGCCGCCGCCGTAGGCATACGCGCTTGCCGATTGCGCCGCCGTCCAGCCCTCCAGCTGGATTGCCGGCGCCGGGCAAGCAAGCACAACGCCGCTGTCGTAGTCGTAGCTCTGCCAGGCATCGATGTAGCCGGCCGGCCGCGCGCCCTGGGTTGCGCCGCTGGGGAAATACGAGGACAGCGCGCCACTCTCGACCTGCGCGCCGAAGATGTGCACCACGTCGCCGGCGCTGGCCGAGTCCGGTGCATCAACGCGGACCCGGTAGGTGCCGCCGGTGGTGACCGTGCACGTGGCGGCATAGCGCACCCATCCGTTCCCCAGCGCCCGGACGTCGACCGCCGAGGCAAAGCCGCCCAGGTTGCCGATGTTCCAGAACCAGACGTTTGGCACCTTGCCGACGGTGCCGCCCGCGCCCTTCAGGAAAATCGAGAAGGTGTATGCCCCGGGCGCCAAGGTCACGGCCTTGCTGAAATACGGGTCGGAGCCGGTCGCCGTGACAGCGAACGCATTGCTGGATCCGTCCGGTGCCGTGACGCCGCCCGCCAGGTTCAGGCCGGCCTTTTCCCAGCTCCCGTCGCTGAACGCCTCGCTGTATGTCAGCAGGTTGGTCTTGCTCACCTCGTTCGACAGGCGCACGCGCATCGTGGTCGTCGGCGAGAAGTTGCCCAGCAGCGCGACGCCCGACGCCAGCTCCGGCGCCGGCAGCGTGCCGCCGATCGTGGCCGCGGTGCCGGCGGCGTGCCACACGTCCGACTTCTTTTGCACCTGCAGGTTGGTAACCGCCAGGGCGCCGGCCGTGCTGCTGGCCGTGAGCGTGGCGAGCAATGCCAGGTTGCGGGCGATGATGCGGAGGTTTGCCATGGGTTCCTTAAATCGTGACTTCTGCCGTGACGGCGTAGGTGCCGAAGTTCGTCGTCAGGCTGGTGACCAGGCCGGGCTTGCCGGTAGCCAGACCGAAGCGGTCGCTGAACAGGTTGCGCGCCTCACCCAACTGCACGCGCATGCCGGCCGGGGTCAGCTCGACCCGGTAGGTCGGGTGCGAGGTCCTCTTGTGCGCCTGCCGCCGTCGGCCTTCAGCTTCTGCATCTGCTGGAGTCAAGAGACAGGTCTGCTCCATTGCCGGGTCTTCGTACAGGCTGTAGGCATCCTGCACCTGCCGATCGACCGGCGTCGTGTAGGATTGCCACTCCGTCGCGAACATCTTCTTGTGTTCGTCCGGGAGTGAAGTTTGCAAGCTGGCCTGCACCGTGTAGTTGCGGCAGAAGCCGATCTGTACGGCAGCCGCCACCGGCGAGATCGAGACCATCGTCAGCGTGTCCTGGACCTGCATCGACCGCGGGATGTCGAGCGCCGCGCTTGCCGGGATGGCGTATTGCAGCAGCTGGAGCTTGCCCAGCATGGAAGGGATCAACTGCGCACCCTTGCTCGCCGCCAGCTGCGCGCACGCCGTCAGCACGTTGGTTCGATCGAGGATCGCCAGGCCCACCGGCTGCGGGTTCTTGACGTTGAACGCAAGGAAGTTCGCCGCGTCGATGTCGTCGACCGTCATGCGCGTGGATTCCTTGCCGTAGGCGGTGGCCAGCAGCTGCACGAGCGAGGCGATCGTGTTGCGATACACGCCGCCGGTCTTGTCGCCTTGGACGCTGCAGGTCACCGCGCCGGGCCCGACCGCCGTGTTGAACGCGAAGCGGCCGTTGGTCGGATCGTCCGTCACGTCCGGCGACCGTTTCTTGCCGTCCGTGCGCAACTCGATCAGCCCTTCGGCCGGCCTGCAGTGGTAGTAGTAGCGCCCGGTCACCGAATCGTACTTGGGCGTCATGTTCGGCACCTCGCCCAGCGCAACCGGGTGCAGAGTGCCGTCGGCCATCTTCGCCTCCGACACCGGCGTGTTCAGGCGCTGCAGCGCATCACGGAAGTTCAGCGCGATCGTGTTGACGCTGCTCCCTGGCGCGATGCCGCCCAGTGCACCGACGAACTCCAGGCGGAAGTCATCCTCATTCCACCGCGCGTCACCGACCAGGACGAATACCGCCTGGTTCACCCACACGTCGGAATACCACGAGTCGAACTCCCCGTTGACGTTCCAGACCTCGACGGCGCCGGCAGACAGCTTGGCCTCGCCGTCGATCGAGATCGAACGGCTGATCTCGAGGTCTTTCGCGATCGCCGCGGAATAGGGCGCGGCCGCCGAGCCGATGAATGGCTGGTTCGATAGCCGGCGGACCACCGGTTGGCCGCCGCTCAGGCAGCCAACGCGGTACAGGGTCACGCGCTGCGCGGTCGAGTCATCGAGCCACGCAGCGTATTGCGCATCAGAGATTGTCATTCCAGAGTTACTTTCTCCACAGTATTGGTGGTCTTGGATGTGCCTTTGTTCACGCTGTCAACGATGGCCTGCTGACCCTCGGCGTTCGCCGCGATGGTGTTGCCGGTCTGCTCGTCCTGGTCCTTCCGCAGGCTTGCCACCTCGGCCTGCACCGCCTTGATGGCCGTGCCCAGCATGGTGCCCATCGCCGAGAGTGCATTGCTGAGCACGTAGCCCGACTGGATCGGGGCCGGCGTGGTGTTCTGAGCAATGGTCTGCAGGATGGTGTTCGCCGCGGCCAGCATGCCGTTGGCACTTTGCAGAGCGTCCGCCTGAGAGTTCATCGCGGCGAGCTGTGCTTTCGCGCTGTCGACCTGGGTCGACGCCCATGCTGCTGCCGCTGCCGAATCCTGCTGTCCCTGTGCGAAGTCGGCCTGATACTGCGTATCGCCCGAGTTCAGCTTCTGCGAAGCGGTCAGCCACGCCGTCAGCGCGCTGGAAAACTGATCCTGCGCCGCGGTGTCGCCGGCCATCGCGGCCGCCTTGATCTTCTCGTACTGGGCCTGCAGCTCGGCTTCCTGCTGCTCAGGGTTGAGCACCGAGAGGCTGCCGGTCAGCATGGTGTCGTTCAGCGACTTGGCTGCGTCGCGGAATTTTTCCATGTTGATGGCAGTGTCGGCCAGCTTCTGGGCCGTCTGGACCAGGTCGTACAGGGGCCGGTTGACCTCGGCGAGCGCGTTGCGGGCTTTCGCCGCCAGCTGGGCCTGCGTCATCGTCACCTGGTCGAGCTGGTCTTGCAGGTCCTTCCGTTCGTCGGCCACTTCCTGCTCGGTCTTCGTCAGGTCGACGGCGGCCGCATGGGTCGCCGCAAACGCAGATTCCAGACCCATCAGCGATGCGAACAGCTTCTGCCCGGCCGCGGTGCTCAAGTCCTGGCCGAGCGCCACCGCCTTGAACTGGTCGCGCGACTTGACGTAGCCCAGGCCCAGCGCCGCCAGCTGGTCGTCGATGTACTTGGCGACGGGCGCCAGCTGCTCCTCCTTCGTCAGGAAGTCCGAGCCGAAGCTGGCCACCTTGCTCTGGAAATCGTCAACGCCGCCCATCAGCGCGATCAGGCCCTCGCGGGCCGCAATCGACTGCACGCCCACGCTGCCGAAGGTTTTGCCGATCGACTGCAGCGAGGCGTCCACCTTGGCATAGTCCGAAGCCACCCGCACCAGGGTTTCGAGGTAGCCCTCGCCGACCTTGGCGAACTGCTGCAGGCCGCCGACGGCGTAGCTGGCCATCTGGTCGCCCAGCTTCGAGAACACCGCCTCGATCTCTTTCTCGATCTCTTCGCCGGTCTTGCCCTTCAGGCTGACGTTGCCGATGTCGACCACGAAGCTGTTGAGCTGCGCCTCGAAGCCGGCGCCGGAAACGCCGAGCAGCTTGCCGGCCTCCGTGATGCTGTCCGACAGGCTCTCGATCACCAGGCCGAACTGGATGTTTGCATCCTGGCCCAGGGATTGCAGCTTGCGATCGTGGTCATCGCCATGGAACCAGCCGCCATCGGTCTTGATGTCGGCGTAGCTGCTTGCCTTGGCGCCGCCGGTAAGGATCGAGCCCAGGCTGGCCTTGTCCATGGTGAAACCGGAGTCTTCCAGGGTTTGCTTACCACCCAGGACCGAATTCAGAGCACTGCCGAGAAACTTGCCGGCGACAGCGCCGATAGCCAGACCGATCGGGCCGCCCAGCGCCGCGAGCGACGTGAATGCGGTTAAACCAGCGCCGGCTGCATACCCGACGCCGGCGCCAGCCAGGCTGCCGAGCCCGCCGGCCGCCTTTGAGTTCAGCGCGTTGTACACCCCGCTGTTGTTGAGCGAGACGTTCGAGCCGTCCGTGAGGCCACCCTGGACCACCTGGCTGGCAAAGCTGCTGATGCCCGTCTCGATGTTGCGCAGCGAGGTCAGCATTCCCGATAGGTAGTTGATCTGCGTGCTTGAGTTCGATGCCGACAGCTCGATGGCGCGCGAGATCGATTCGGACTTGGCGGTGCTGCTACCCAGCACGGTGCCAGTGCCCTGGGCGGCCTGGCGATCTGCGGCCGTGGTGTCCGAGCCACCGCGGCCACCGGAGAGAGCAACGCCGAGGCCGGTGACCAGCGCCGCCATTGCCGCCATGCGGGCAAATGCGGAGTAGGGGTCACCTTCACCCTGCGTCAGCACGGCATTGACACCCTTGACCAGGCTCAGGGCTACCTCAGCACCATGCAGGACCTGCGATGCAGCGTGCATGGCCGCGTAACCTTTGGACCCTTGATCGAAGAACCCTTGTGCCGCATCGGCCATGTCGCCGTACGATTTCAGCTGCGCCTGCGTGCCGGCGAGCTGTGCGTCCTGAATAGCCAGGAGCCTCTCAGGATTGTCATCCGACAGCTTCTTCGCGATGGCCAGCTCCTTTTGCGCGCGCATTTGCGCAGCCTGGCCCTGAGCAAAAGCTTTATACATCTGGCCAATCGCCTTGCCGCCGACACCAAACGCGTTGCTCAGACTGTCCGCGATGCTCGCGCCGGCGCGCTGCCAGTCCTGAATGGCCATGTCGGCCAGCCTCCGGGAGGAGGCCGCATCGTCCTGGTCCTTCAGCGCGCCCGCAATTTGTCGGTGCAGGCTGAGCTGCTTTTCAAGGTCAGCCAGCATCTGCACCGCCGCGTCATGGTCGGCTTGGGTGTGTAGGCCCTCTACCGGCGCCGACGCCTGCAGCTTCATGTTGGCGACCGCCTGCTCGTACAGGGCCACAGTCTCTTCCTCGATGGCAGACTTGGATTTCTGACGCTTGCCCGTCGCAGCCTCGACGGCCTCCAGCTGCTTTTGCAGGTCCGAGGTGTATTTGTTCGCGGCGTCTTCGCTGGCTGATTCCACGGCTTTCTGGCGCAGGCGTTCCTCCTCGTCCATCACGGCGCCGTCGTGCGAATACTTTGTTTGCGCGGCGCTCTGCTTGCCGAGGATGTCGTCGATGGCCTTCTGGTTCTTCGCCCGTTCCGCCTCGGTCGAGTTGTGGTGCGCGCGCAGGGCGGCCAGCTCCTGGCTGTACATCTCCTGTTCGCTCAGGTAGATGGTCTTCAGGTTGTCCTTGCGGTTCAGGAAGTACTGGCTGTCGCCGAGCTCACCCGCCTTGTGACGCATGTCGTCCAGGCGCATCTGGTATTCGGCGTATTCCTTGTCGGCGGCCGAGGCTTCCTGGAGGCGCGCCAGGTGGTTTTTCAGGGCCGTGTTGTCGGCCTGGTCGACCTTGGGCTTCGATTCCCGGCCCTCAGTGTCACGATAGGTAGGGGTGCCGACGTAGGTCTGCGTGTACAGCTTGTTGACTGCCAGCCGCGCGGCTTCTTCTGCGGCCGCGCCTTTGCCTGCCGCCTTCAACAGGATGTCGCTCGCCGCCTTTGCGTAGTCCTGGTCGACCTTGAGCTGCGCCGCCGCGTCCGCCTTTTTCTTCTCCAGGCGATGCGTGCTGAATTCGTCGTAGGCCTTATCGAAGCGATTGAAATTGGCCGTCAGGCCCATTTGCTCCTGCTCGTACCGCACATTTTCTTCGGCGAGCTCGGTCTGGCGCGACGCGTCGATCCGCTTTCCCTTGTTGTATGCGTCGATCGGGTGGGCGAGGGCGTCGGTCGTGAAGAAGGTGTCTGCCACCTGCGAGTCGTACTTGCGACCGATGGCGGTCCGTGCGTCCATGTGGCGCGCGAAGGCGTCGAACTTCTGGATGTAGGTGATCGCGTTGTCGACGGTGCCCGCGATGCCCACGAATACTTTGGCGATGCCATGGCCCCACTCTTCGAGCTGGTTGCTCTTCGCGAGTTCGCTGACCTCGCCGTTGGCATCCTTCAGCCCTTGCGTCAGGCCCATCACGCCCACGGTGAGCACTTCGTTGAAGGTCTCGCCGAACTTGACCTTCAGGTCGTCGACGTAGCGCTGCATCGACAGGATCTGCTTGCCGGCCGTGCCCATCGCCGCCTCGTAGGTGCCGGCAATGTCCGAGCCACGTTCGATAACGGCATTGAGGCGTGCCTGCACGCGCTCGTTTTCGGTCAGCTCCTTGGTGGACTTGCCGAGGGAATCCGCCATCTGCGCGTACGCCGCCTGCAGGTTAACGTTGATACCGATGTTGCGCAGGATGAGCACGTTGCCGCGCGAGACGCCGTTGACGAGGCGCTCGAAGGCCTCGGACGAATTGATGTTGCCGATCACGGCTGCGTCTTGGGCGATGCGCGCCAACTTGCTCGCATTTACGAGGTCGACGTGCGCCTGCACCAGCTTGATGGCGGAATTGCGCGACTCGAGCATAGTGATGCCCTGGGCGGCGATTTCCTGCGACGCATGCTCCATCTGCGTGCTGGTGTAGCCGGCGGTCTTGCCGACAGTGGCCAGCACGACGCCCAGCGTCTCGTAGCGCGCGGCCATCAGCGCCGACTCCTTGACGTAGTCGGCAACCTTCAGTGCGGCGTAGGCGCCGGCCAGCAGCTTGAGCGCGTCGCTCAGGATATTGGCCTTGTTTGCGGCATCCGCCTTGGCCTGCGCCGCAGCCTTGACGGCATCCTCCTGCGCTTTTATGACCGCGATCGAGGCCCGGGTCTCTTCGGTCACGCCGAGCTGCGCCGCCTGGTAGGCCATCAGCTGCGAGCGGCTCATGCCGACGACGGCGGCCTGCTCGCGGAATCGCTCGATGAGCTGCACCTGGCCCAGCGTGAGGGAGGAGGTTGAGTTGCCCAGCACGGCGTTGGCCTGGGCCGCCGCTTTTGCCTGCTCGGCCTGCGCCTGCATGATCTTGGCCGTGTCGCTCATCTGGCCGTTGCTCACGCGCACCTTCTGCTCGACGCGCGCGCTTGCCTCGCCCAGGGCGTCCAGCGCCTTGGTGCCCTCGACTACCGGGCGGCTATCCAGCTGGATGCCAATACTTGCAAAATCCGTCATCGTCCGCCCATGAAAATGCCCGCGATGGCGGGCGTTGTGATATTCGGCCGGTCAATCCGCCGGCAGTGTTTCTTTTGTCTTGCTGTGATGCGCAACCAGGTCCGCGTCGAGCATCTGGATCACCTCCAGCTCGTACGGATTGAGCCGGATGCCTTCCAGCTGCTGCCACGCGACGATTTCGCCCGACAGCCGGCTGACGCCGAACCCGGTGTTCTGCCGCATCTGGCATAGCCGCTGGAACCATTCCCATACGTGGCTGAGTTCGTACGGGAAGGGCAGGGGGGCGAGCTGCTCGGGCGTCTGGCCGGTCGTTCGCTCGATCACTTCCAGGTGCTCACGCAGGGTGCAGCCGTCACCCTGCTGCTCGGACAGCTCTAGTTGCTGTCGTGCGTAGGCGCAGAGGTGCTCTGCGATTTCGGCAAAAAATTGTTGTCCTCGGCCATCGCGTGCAGGATGCGCTCGACCCAGGTCGGCTTCTGCTTGAGGATGGCCGGGATCAGCGCGGCGTCGAACTGGCGCGGCACCGGTTTGCCCTCGCCGTCCTTCTTGGTCCAGCCGAACCAGTCGACGACGACAGCGGCGGCGCGCGCGGCGTTCTGGCCGTCGACGATGTCGACCACCTTGGCGGCGCCTTCGTCGGTCTTCAGGTCCAGCGCCTTGCTGCGCTTCGCCGCCGCCTTCTGGTTTTCGATGCGCACGGCGCGCTCGGCAGCGCGCGCCTGGTCGCTGTTGCGGCTGACGATGCGGAAGCCCGAGATCGCGTTGCCTTCCTCGTCGAACAGCACGCCGACGTCGAACGTCAGGGGCTTGTCGCCCAGGATGTCGTCCAGATCGTGGCCAGCTGCGGTGTTGGTTTGGCTCATGGTATTGCCTTTCTTCGCGGGAAAATAGTGCCGGTACCCACCGCCGCTTCCCCGCGAAGGAAAGACGGCGGCTGGTCCGTGCTCGGTGTGGCTTGCGCCAAAATGGATGAAGCGTTACGCCTTGCTGTCCTGGATCGACAGGATCGTCATGTCGGCCGGCTGCGCGGCGCCGCCGGCGGCATTGAGCTGCGCAGTGAACGGATAGGTGCGGATGATCGCCTTCTCGCCATCGTCCGGGGCGTCGTCCGTCAGCTTGATGGCCGACAGGTTGATCGCGATGAAGTCGGCGCCGTTGGTGGTGTCGGCGGCCATGACGGCAACCAGCGAGGTCACCGTCTCGTTGTCGTACAGCGCGCCCAGCGTCGCACTGTCGAACAGCGCCGAGAACGTGCCGGTGACCTCGACGCGGCCGCGCGACATGTCGGGGTTGAAGTTCGAGCCGACGACCGGGCCGACCTCGGTCAGGTTCGCCTTGATCGTCATCGAGATGCTGGTGATGCCTTGCTGCGGCACGCCGTTCGCCAGCACGACGCCGCGCACCGCGGTCAGCACCGGGCTGCTGGTGGCGGCGGCTGGGTTGGTCAGCACCTGCGCATTGCCGCGCGTGCGCACGCCCAGGCCTTGCGACGCGAGCTTGATCGTCGCGTTGCCGCTGGCCGGCAGGCCGATGTCGGCCTGGCCGATGCGCAGGTCGGGGAACAGCTCGCTCTTGCTCAGGTCGCCGTACCACTCTTCGACCGTGAACAGGGTGTCGGTGTGGCCGGTCATGGGAACCAGCGACTTCTTGCCGGCGACGGTCATCACGCCGGCGGCGACCGGACCCTCGGCGACCAGCGCCGAGCCGTTGATGGTCACGACGGTGGCGACCGTGGCGGTCAGGCCTGCGACGAGCAGGTTGTTGCCGGCGTTCGCCGCATTGAATGGGCCGCCGCCCAGCGTCACGACGTCGCCCACCTTGATGCCGTCGGCCAGGTAGGAACCGGCGCCGCGCGTCACGGTGTACGTCGGGCCGGTGCCGGCGATGGTGATCGCGGCCGCGGCAGTTGCAGCGCCTGCGGCGAACACCTTGCGCAGCAGGCTTTGCAGCGGCACGGTATAGGTGCCCGGCGACAGCAGGCCATCGAAGTCCCACGACGTCGACGCGGTGCCCAGGTTGACGCCGGTCGACTGCTGATGCTGCACGATCTCGTCGTTGGTGTAGGTGGCGCGCGACTTCTTCGCGACCGAGGTCTTGCGGCGCAGGACCTGGCCGCCGGCACCGGTCGCCGGAACGCCGAGGCCGGTCTGCTGTTTCAGTACGGTAAGTTTCTGAATTCCCTGTGCGACGGTCATTTTTAATGCCTTTCAGAATGAAAAAGGCCCGCCGCAGCGAGCCCAAAAAGAAAGCCGCGAAAGGCGGCCGGGATAAATCAAGTGTTCATGTCAGCATGGAACGGCGCGCGCACCACGACGCGCCAGCGGTCACCGTCGACGGCGCCACCGGATGCTTTGGGCGTCTTATCGATCTGCACCGTGATGCCGCCGGCGGCGAAGGTCGAGCCGCGTTTGAGCGCCTGGCGGATCAAGTCGGCGCGCGCGGCGGCAGCGGCGCTACCCTCACCAGGCGGGTACAGCAGGTTCACCTGCAGTACGCCCAGCTCCTGGTAGAAGCTGTCGCCCATCGTCGGGTTGCCCGGCGTGGCGAACATCAAGTGCACTTCCTGGTATGGCTGGCCGGTGACCGGCGTGTATTCCTCGTTGCCATGCACCGTGTCGAGTGCAGGTGCGATCGCGTCGAGCGCGGCTTCCAGCGCGTCACGGATTGCGTTCTGGCTCATAGCTTGTAGCTCTCCCATCCTTGGGCGAAGTCGGCCGCGCTGGTACCGGATTTCACGCCGTTGACCGCGTTCTCGACGATGTTGTTCCACTCGACGACGGTGATGGCCACCAGGCCGACCGGCGCCTGGCGGGACCAGCCTTCCTCGATGCGCTTGGCGTAGGGCAGGTTGTTGACCATGTAATAGACCTCGCCGGCCCGGGCGACCGACACGACACTCGCGTGCGCGGCCAGCGTGGCCGAGCCGTCCTTGTCGACGACGTTCTTCGTGCCGGAGGCGGCCGAGCCGATCGACATCTGCCAGTTGCCCCGGAAGCGCCCGCCCGTGTAGCCCTTCGGCGGCGGCCGCTGCCAGTAGCTGCCATCTCCAACAGGCGAGCGCTGGACCAGGCGGCTGTCGAGCGTCTGCAGCGCATACCGCACGATCTTGTCGGCGTCGTCCTTGGTCTTCTGGATCCAGGCGTTGATTTGCGCGGAGAAGGTGGCCATCAGGTTCCGACGATCAGGTTGTACAGCACGACCACGCCGCCCGGCGACAGCGGGTCGACGTTGCGCACCGTGTAGACCTTCGCGCCGACCTGGACCAGGTCGCCGTGCTTGGGCTCAGGGAGCGGGGCGCCGGACTCCGCCAGCGCCGACACGATCAGCTTGCGATCGCCGGCGGCCACCAGCGTGCCTGCCTGCGTCGTGGTGCCGACGGCATTCACCGACACCGCGGTGTCGATGCCCCACACGTTTACCTGCGTCGTGGCCATGGGCACGGCGCCGTTCGCGTACGCGCCCTTGGTCTTGCTGGTCAGCCGGATCAGCTGGCCATCGGCGCGGAAAGCGGCATCGGCGTCGCGGACATCCTGGTCGTAGCTCATGTGCTCGGCCTTTCGTAATCGTGCGGCGGCGTCTTGTCGAACCTGACGGCTTTGATCGTCGGCTTACCGTCAATCAGCGCGCGCAGGACGCGATGCCAGCCATCCATGATGAACCCGGTCTCGTCAAGGATAATCGGGTAGCTGGTATCGACATCCAGAGCGCGGCGCACGTGATGCGCGATACCGTAAGCAGATCCGACTGGCGTCCACACTTCCGAGCCGGAATAGATCGCGGCAAGCGGCAAGTCGAACGGCGGCAAATCCTTGGCCCGAGCGATAAGGCTCGGTACATTCCATATCTTGTCGCCGTCTCGAAACGTGTTGTCGGCCACAGCGCACCCGTCAATCTTTACTGCCGGCGAAGTCATGCACGCTCCAGTCGAATGCCCAGGCCGCCACCGCCCAACAGGGGCTGTAGCAGCAAATCGATGCTGCGGTATTGCACGTACGCCGGCGCGCCCGACGCGTACACGGTCTTGATCGGCCCGATGGTCTTCTCGGCCACGGTGCGGCCCAGGTCCGGCGCCAACTCGCCGGCGGCCGCCCGCAGCGCGAGTTCAGCAGTTGCCTGGGTGATCTGCCGCGGGATCGCATCGCTCGGCACGAAGCCGGCGCCCGGCAGTCGGACGTCTGCGCGGGGCCAGTCGAGCGCCTGGCCGGCGCGCACGCGGGTGCCTTTCCACTTGGCCGCGTACATCTGGCCGATGTAGTCGGTTGCGCGGCGCAGCGCCTGTTCTTTTTCGATCACCTGCAGCTGCGCCCAGGGCGCATTCCCGCGCGCTGCGTGGTGGGCGTCTGCCTGTGCGACCGAAGCCAGGGATTCAGCGTCGTCGCGGCCTGTGCCGTCTTCAACGATCAGGGTCACGAACCGCCTCCGTTACGCGATGGGTTGGCTAGCGGCCGGACTTGCGTCTGGCCGGCGAGCGGGAACTGACGGGCCGCTGGCTCGCTCTCCGGCGCCTTCGGCATCGGGGCCAGTGCCTTTGCCAGCGTTACCCCAGGTTTGCTCTGGTATTTGATCGGGTAGGTTGGCTCGCTCATCAGTGATCCTCTCGTGCGAACCACATGGTTCTGTCGATCTGCTCTCCGTTCGCGCAAGGCAGTCGCACCGTGCAGAAGTTCGCCGCACCTGCCGTCAAGTCTAGGCCGCCGAGGTACACGATGACATCGGTACCAACAACCCGCAGGTTCGACACACCGTCTGGATGGGTCGCCAAGCTGACCCCAGCGCAGATGGCGGTCGGCTGCCGGGTAGCGTGTGGAGTCGTGCCCGAATCGGTCAGGTCTTTGGCGAAACCGAATTTGTAGAACCGGATGTCGTCCGGATCTTTCGGGACGGTCCACTTCCCGTTTGCGAATGCTGGATCACCCATTAGAAGTTCACCCTATTTGTTCCGCCGTCAAAATTGACGCGGTTTGTCCCGCCGTCGAAGTTCACGGTACGTGACGAAGATATTTTTGATGCATCAGGATCGGTGCCGCCCCCCGACGATCCCCCAACGGCAGCGCCGGGCACCATCGAGCTCGAGGCAACCAGCGCCGCACCGCTCGCAGTGGCTGCTCGGGATCCCGATGCCGCCCCTGGCGCCATCGCGCTCAAGGCGACGAGCACCGCGCCGTTCGCCGTGGCCGACCGCGACCCGGACGCCGATCCTGGCGACATGCTGCTGGTCGCAACCAGCTGCGCACCGCTGGCGATACCGGCAGACGCGCCGACCGCCGCACCGCCGACCATGCTGCTCGCAGCCACAAGGCTCGCACCCGGCGCCGTCGCATTCTGACTCGCCGTCGCCGTCGCGGCCGCTATCGCCCCGATCGGGGTAACTCCAATGGGCGAGTATCCGATCATGGTTTAAGACGCTGCCGCGACAGTAAAGTTGGAGAAACTGATGGTTGGCGTGACACCGTCGCCAGCATGCTGGCTGTCCCCTTCGTCGTAGGCGTAGACACCAACTTCGCCAGACACAGGGGGCAAATTAGCATCGGCATGAGCATCACCTCGCGCCTGAACTTTCGTATCGGACCAGGTGTTGTCGTACTTGAGCCACTTCTGGTCGGACACCCGCTGAATATAAATGTCGACCTGATGCTGGCTCGCGCTCGACGACTTCACATTGAATTCGATGTCGTAGTCCGTCGCAGTAGCGAGGTTGGCGCCTGCGTTCATTTCCTGGCTAATATTGCTTTGCACGCCGCCAATAGACTTCAGCGATTTGACGGCGGCGCCTCCGCTCTGATTAAGGGCGATGTCCATACCGATGTAATTTTTGACGCCGCTGTATGGCACCAGGCTGCTGCCACGGACCAAGATGGCCGCATGCTGTGTGACGGTTGTATGCGTCGCAAAACGAATGCGTGTTTTGACCTTGACGTTGCCGCCGAAGGCGTCGTTGGAGGCTTGCCTGGCCGAGGCGATAACACCAGGCAGGGGGCCGTTGTACGTGATGGCAGCCGAATCCGTCGATGCGCCCCACGGCGTGCCGCTCTGCGTGATCCAGCCAGTGGGAACGACCGGCGTAGTCATGCTGTTGCTCGCCGCTGGCGCGATGACCGTGCCGATGGTGCCGTTGTTCTTCACGAAATCGGTGAAGTTGCGGCCGATGTTCCCGCTCAGGACCATCTGATCGATTGCCGCCCCGCTCTCGACAACGACCGGGCAGCCAGATACTGCTGACGGCGCGTAGAACATCGAGTTGGAAAGCACGACCTGGCCAACTTTAGAGCCCGCGACGAAGTGGATCTGCTCCGTCAGGTAGGTGGCACCGTTGCTCGGGCGGCTGATGTATTTGTCGATCACCAGCTGGCCGATGTCGGCTTTTTCTCCGATGCGCAGCGCCGGGAACAGTTCGTTGTTGAGTTTGTTCTTGGTGACGTTCTCGAAAATGAACTGGCCAATTTTGCAGTTGAGGTGCACGGCCATCTTGCCCCAGCCGCTGACCGGAACATTCTCCATGGCAACGTTGCTCAGACGGACGGTGCCGATGTTGCCGGGTCCAGTCTGCTGCGTCTGCGCCGGGTTGAAATTATCGGCGATGAAAGCATAGGCGCCGGTCTTGCCCTTGATGTTGCTGATGCCGACGTTGTCGATGAGCGAACCGCCGGAGAGCAGGCGCACGCCGCAAACGTAGGTCTGGAATTCGATGTCCTCGATGGTCACATCGGTAATCGGACCATACGAGCCATCCAGCGGGCCCGGCGTGATCGCGCCCCAGCCATCGTCTGCATTCAGGGCGATGCCGTCGTCGGCGCCGTTGTAGTGGCGGCCGCGCGCAATGCGGATATGGCTGGCCGGGCCGTTGATGTGAACGCCGTCCGTGCTGACCAGGGTATTGCCGGCCCCGTGGTCCACCACGTAGCCGTCTACCGTGATGCGAACACCGTTCGTCACGCGAAAGGCGAACCCTGCCGGCTTGCGGAATTCGATCTCGCCGCCCGCCGAAATGGTGTTCACGCCGTAGAAATCGAACAGCGTGACTTGGTCGTTCGCCGTCATCGTGCCGAGGTTGCCGTGCCAGATGCCGCCCTCGAAACGGATATTCTGATCGATGATGCCCCCCGGCGATTTCGTCGGGTTGTAGTTGCGCCACATCGGCACATTGCTTGCGGCGAGCATGACGGCGCCGCAGTTCGGCATGGCCGCAACCTTCGTGTTACTGCGTGAGCGCAGCGTCGAGCCAACGCTATACGCACCGTCGAAGATGAGCAGCAGCGGGCCATTCATGGCCAGGTCGAGCAGCGCCTGCAGCTTTGCCGCCTGATTCACGCCTGTCGTGGGCGTCATGCCGAGCGCACTGTCGCTCGTGCACAGCGATGAGGTGAAAACAACGCGCGTCGATGTGCCGTTTTCCCACTTCGTCAACGTTGCGCCGAGCGGCGTGGCGACGACCTCTTTCGTGCCGGCGCTGAAGTTAACCAGCCCATTGCCATTCGAGCTTGCGGTCGGCGTGCGCGAGAATGTCGCGGTGCCGTTGCTGATGGTCGTGATGGTGGCAACGCCGCACTCCCATTCAGCCGAACCAGCGAGACCGACCGAATAGGTGAAGGTATCGCCGGCCACAAGGCCAGCGGCCACCACAGTTTGGAATTCGGCCGAAACCGCTGTCGCGACCATGGTGAGCGGGCCTGTGCCGACGCCAGTTGTTGCAACTTTTACGCGCTCGGGAAATTTCATGCTTTAGGCCGGGGTGTTGATGGTGATGGTGGTCGCGTTCAGGGTGAACGTGCCCGCGCTGGTGGAGATGTCGGCACCGAAATCGTCAACGCAGACCAATTCGTCAGCGGATGCCGCGCCGCCGCGGCGCTTGTAGTACACGGCCTTGCGCGCGGTGATGGTCGAGTTGGCCCAAGCCACCTGCGGGAACGTGACGACAACCCGGTGGTTGGTCGTGTCCTTGGTGAAGGTCGGCACGATGGCTTGGCCGCCGGCGGTGTAGCCGGTGCCGCTCACCTCGTTGCTGATGTCCGAGCGCTTGGTGTGCGTGCCCTTGTTCTCGGTGTAGCCCGAGCCGACCAGCAGCACGTAGTAGGTGTCGCCCTTGGTGATATTGCCGGCCAGGACGTCGTCCAGGTAGCTGTCGTATGCGGTCGATGCCATGGCGGTCTTTCAAGATGGTCGTGATTCGGCGAGCCGGCGGCAAATGAATGCCAGCAGCTCCTCGTCGGACTTGCCGACTATTTCGTCAGGGGAGATCGCCACCGAGCCGGCCGGGCCGCGAACGATGACGAAGGTGGTGCCCGGCGCCGCCGCGTTGGCGCGCAGGGTGGCGAGCCAGGCGGCGGTCTCTGGGCGCATGGGCTACTGGGCGTCCAGCAGGGCCTGTAGGTCGGCCTTCTTGGCATTGGCTTCGAAGGCAATGCCGCGCGCGGTCAGTTCTTCGCGCAGCTGGGCGACGGTCAGCTTGCCTTCCTGCGGTTCCGCGGCGTCGGCTTCGAGCGCTGCCGACTTCAGGGTGACCTTCGGCGGGTCTTCTGCTTCGTTCGGGCGATCGCTCGTCACGTTCGCGTCGATGATGCGCAAGCCAGCCTCGCGGGCCAGCGCCTTGACGTCCTCGATGTACTGGAAATTCGGACCCGGCAGATACCAGATCGGCTTGTCTTCGTTGGCCATGACGGCTCCTTATGTGAAGTGGCCGGACCCCGCAAGGCCCGGCCAGTGGCTTACTTGGCCGCGTCGCCGATGGTGATCACGCCGGCGGTGGCCTTGATGCTGGCTGCCACCTTGTCCCAGTTCGAGCCGGAGGCCAGGGCAGCATCGGTCGGCGACTTGCCGCCGTTCGCTTCGTCCCAGGTGTAGCCCTTCAGGGACAGGCCGAAGGTGTAGTCGACCTGCATCGTGGTTTCGATGCGCACCTTGCCGTTGGTGGTCTGGATGTTGCTGATCAGGTCCGAGCCGTCGAACACGGTCGCAGCGCCGTCCACCAGCGACAGCACCTTCTGCTTGTTCGGCGTGCCAGCGGCATACAGCGCCGGGGCATCGGTCACGATGATGGCGCGGCCCAGGATGTCGATCACGTTGACCGACTTCGAGTCGAACAGCTTGGCGCCGTTGGCGAGGTTCTGGCCGATCATGCGGTGGAAGACCTGGCCGGTCATCACCTGCGCGACTAGCTGGCCGGAGGCGTCGCCGAACAGTGCGTGAGCGGCATTCATGGCGATGTAATCCACGCCGGCGGTAGCGGACACGTCGTTGGTCGCGGACGACTGGTTGGAGATCGCGGCCACCAGGGCAGCGACGGACGTATTCAGCTGGTCGGCCATCAGGGCTTCGGCGAAGTTGCGCGAGGCGACTTCGATACCCTCGGCGGTCGGCTTGTTGAGCCAGGTCAGTTGCGACGGCTCGAAGCGGATCGGACCGAAGCCGCCGGCGATCTTCACCGACGAGTGCTTCAGTTGGGTCAGATCGGTGGCGGTGGCGGCGCCGTTCGTGCCATAGCGGTCCACGCGGCGCTGTGCCGAGTGGATGGCAGCGAAGAACGATTCCTGCAGGAAGTCGCCATCGAAGCCTTCGGTCGTCAGGCGGATCGCGCCGTTGGAGGCACCGTTGAACTTGTCCACCATTTGCGCCAGCGTCTCGATCGTCGCGGGCATGATGTACTGGTTGAAAACTTGCATCTGGGTGAGGGACATGGTGTTTCCTTATCGCAAAGTGTTGTCTATATGGTTAATTGAGGCATCCACCTCAGCGCGCCGCCCTCATCCGAGATAGCTGGCAAGAAAAAAGCCTCCGCGCGGGAGGCTTCTGTATGTGTTTCGGTACTGCGTCAGTTCTGCGGCAGATTCGGGAAGCGGGCCGCGATAGCCGCTGCGCGCTCCGTCTTGTTGCCGCCGAAATTTCCTTTCGGCCCTTGGTTGCCACCCGAGCCGCTGTTGCTGGCGCCGCCACCCGAGGCGCCCGAGCCCTTGATGATGGAGTCCTTGTGCGGGTACTGGTCCACGAGAACGTCGAGCGCCTCGTCGAATTCAGCCAGTTCACCCGGCTTGCTGCGGCTGTAAATTTTCTGTCCCTGGCTGTCGTAGGCGACGACCTTGCCGTCCTCGATCTTGAAGGCGCTGCCGAAGCGCGCCTGCACCAGGTCGGCGGGGATCGCCAGCTTGGCCTTGTCGCCCACGATCAGGGGGGAGCGGGCGAACGAGCCGCCGATCTTCTCTGCGTACAGGGACTGCTCCAGCGTCTGCGCCTTGGTCGTGGCCTGGTCGAGCTGCGCCTGGAATGCCTTGGTGATCTCGGCCTTGACGGTTTCCACTTCGCCGGCGTCGATCAGCTTCTTGGCGTCCAGGTTCTTGACGGTCTCCAGCGCCTTGCGGGCGGCGGCCGGGTCGTCGATGCCCTCGAATGGCTTGTACTTGCCCTCAGCTGCCTCGGCGCGCTCGCGGTGGGATTTGGCTTCGGCGTTCAGGCGGCCGATGGTCTGGACGGTGCCAGCGGCATCAAATGCCACCTCCTTGCCGTCGTCGTGCACATAGACCGGCTTGCCGTCTTGCACAACAACATGGCCGTTTTCGTCGAGTTTCAGTTTCATCTGGTGGCTTTCCGGGCATCCGCCCAATTTGAGTGGCCTTTCCGGGCCGGACACCGAGTCGCATCCGCTATCGGCAATAAAAAAAGCCGCCAGGTTGCCCAGGCGGCTTTCGTTGAAAGGGGTGTTGCTGATTACATTCGGCCTGGGGTACGCATGCCGGTGAGACCCTCAAGGCGGTCGCGCAAGTTGTTCCACTTGTCAGCTATGTCCGGCGCCTTGGCGCGCACCTCTTCTGCCGCGCGTTCGAACATGGCTTTTTTGATGCGGCGACGAACTGTGCGCTCGACGTCGGTGCTTGCAGCCGGCAGGTTCTCGTCCCATGCTTGCAGAGTGGGGAAGGCCGCTTCGTTAACGATTGCAATGGTCGGGTATTCGGTCTGCCAACTCATTATTTCCCTTTGATAACAAAGTGCGCTGGCACCTCGCCAGAGGCCTGCAGGCGCAGCGCCTCGATTTCCCTCCCATCCGGGAGTTTGACCAGGGTGCCGCCCATGCCGATGGCGGACAGCCGCTTGAGCTCGGCGGCGAGGGCGTCAACGGTCAGCCCGGGCGGCGTCAGCAGTGATTTGGGATCGAAGGTCATGCGTCGATTCTACGCTACCGGTCGAGCCGTGCCTGCTGGTCGCTCAACCCTGCTGGTGGCCGGTATCCGCGAGGGCTTCGTCCGCATTTTCGGCCAGCACATCGATTTCGGCCATGGCCGTCAGGCGAACTTGCAGCAGGCCGCCCGGCTCCAATGGGTCGAACTCGATTTTGCAAATCCCGGATAGCTCCTGATCGCCAGCATAGACGTGGGTGTTGATCGCGGTGCCATCGCTGACGATGCGCAGTTTCTTTTTGTTGCTCATATTGATCCCTGGAAATTCATTTGTCGAAGCGCGCCCGCAGTTCGCTCAACTTAAGCGGTCGTCCGGACATGTCGACCAGGTCGCGCGGGCTCAGCTTGCCGGCGCGGAACAGCTCTGCGCGGCCAGGCCCGAGCACCTCGTTCTGATAGGCCTCGCCCTTCATCTTCAGGTAGTCGGCGAACGTGGTCTTGGCCGAAATCTGCCCGCTCGACGACGCGCGCGTGCCCGGGTCCGGCTCGTCCATGTCGATGCCCATCTCGCGCAGCGTCTTCAGGATGAGCGTCTCGGCCGACCGGCATCCCCAGTGGCGCGGCACGCCGCCGTTGTAGGGCAGGTCGTTGTCGCCGATGGGCTCGTAGTCCAGATCCCAGGTCGCGCCGCTGTAAGCGATGCACGTCAGGCTGGTGTGCCCGTCCAGGGTCGACACCTGCATGATCCCGTTCGCGATGTCGGCGTTGACCTCCATCGTCTTGCGCCGAGCCTGCGCCGCCACGGTCTGCATGCTGGTCTGGACGATCGCCGCGGCGTTCTTACGGGCCAGCGGCATGATGCCGGGCGGGCCGCCTTCAGCCGGCGCCTTCGCCGTCACCTCCTGGCCGACGACGCGCTTGATGATCTGCGCATTCGTCTCGCCCTGCGCCGCGCCCATCCGGATCTCGTTGGCCAGCTTGAACTGCACGTCCTGCGCCTGGCGCAGCCACCAGTTCTTGGCCGGCGAACCCTGGATGAGCACGTCGCTGGCCAGCGTGCGCAGGTAGTTCTCGGTCGGCAGTGCGACGCCCAAGCGAATTTCGATGGATGTCGCAATGGCTTCGGCGCTTGCCGCCGCGCGCGCTGCCGTGATGGCTGCACGCAGCTCAGCGCCGGCGGGCAGCTCGGCGCCCGGTGACAGGTCGATCACCTTGGCCAGCGCCGACTGCACGGCGCGCGCCTCGACCTCGGCCACGGTGGCCAGGTCAAGCTCGAGCTGCGCCTTGCCGTAGTAGGCCGCAATCATGTCGTTCGTTTCGCGGAGCAGGGCGTTCTTGCCGGCCTTACCCAGCGCAGACAGCTCGGGCGCATTCGCCAGCAGCGACACGATGTCGCGCTGCAGCAGCACCAGGACCGCCATCACGCGCGCCCGGGCCTCGGCCTCGGCGCGCAGCATGTCGACGTGCTGGGCCAGCAGCAGCTCCATCAGAAACTGCTCGAGCGCGCTCATGCTGAAACGCCTGCGCCTGCGCCCGTGCCCGGCATCGGCACACTGAACTCAGGCGGCTGCTGCTCGATACGCGACTGCACGTCAGCCCAGACCAGGTCGGGGTTGACGATGCCGTAGCGCTGCATCTCGCTGAAGGCGTCCTCCTTCGACAGCAGGCTGCGGTCGACCAGCTGCACCAGAGCGGTAACGAACGGCCCGGCCGTCTGCATGACCGTGCTGGACGAGAAGTCCTTGTAGAGGTTGACCGCGCCCCTGTACTCGAGCTTGACCATCCTGTGCATGAAGTCGAGTGCGAGGTCGAGCGCATCCTCCAGGCCCTCGGTCATCATCGACAGCTGGCACTTGGCCTCGGCGTCTTCGGTGTTGTTCTGCGTCGCAGTAACAGCGACCTGTGTCTCGACCAGCAGCTCGGCGCCCATCGCGCGCATCTGGTTTTCCAGGTCCTGCAGCGACAGGCGGCCGGCCTCGATCGCGGCGCCGGTGTGCTCGACGTACTTGGCGTCGGCGCCCTGAGGCAGCATCAGCGCCGACTTGGCGCCGATCTCGACGGTGGTCTCTTCGGTTACGCCGCTGATTGCCAGAATCGGCACGCGAGCGGTGTGCAGGATCGAATCCTGATCGCTCGAGCTCTGCCAGTGCTTGACGTTCAGGTCAGCCAGGTCCTTGAGCGGCGGCGTCGCGGTCATGAAGCCCGTGCGCCGGGTGTAGAACGTCACCAGCGGGATGAAGTCGAGCGAGACCTTGCCGCTGGCGTGCGGCGACCATCCGTTTCGCCCGCTCTTGCGGTAGGTCTGCCACGCGCCCGGCGTCAGCACGCGCACCTGTGGCACGCAGACCGTGCCGAAGTCGCCATCGTCCTCCTCGACGGATTCGAGGATCCGCAGCATCGACAGCTCCTCGGCGCCGCTTGCCGTCTTCCTGCTCTTCCAGCCTAGGACCTGTTGCGGCTTGATGTGCACGAGGTATGGGCGCACGCCGGCCGCGAGTTCGGCGGCGCGGGTGGCGTACAGCGGCTTGCCGTCTTCATCCTGCGCGGCCGGGAATTCGACCAGGATGTGCGTCAGGCCGTACTTCAGGCCTGCGGTCATCGCGTTGAATGCGAACACGGTAAGGTTGTTGCCGCACAGGTCGACGTTTTGCAGCCACTCGGCCGGGCCGACATCGATGTCCGTGAAGGTGGCCAGCTCGGCGAACGGTTTGGCGGCCATATTCTCGACCGTGCGACCCAGGCCGTTGAACAGCGTCGAGGTGTTGAGGCGGTACTCGTAACTCTCGGCGTCCTCGCGCGGGAAGCGCGGCAGGAACTGCTCGCGCGCCGCGCGCATAGCATCGGTGCCGCCGCAGAGCGTGTCGATTTTATGCCACCCGCCGGCCATCGCATCGACTGCGGGCGACGTCTCGTTGACCTTGGTTGCCATGGATTCCTTGTTACATTTGGAGCGTGCGCACCTGGGCGACGCGCTTGACGATCGGGTAGCGCTTCACGATGAAGTAGCCGTTTGCGTCGTTCGGGTGATCGTGGCCAGATTTCTTGTCCGGCTGGCCGTCCGCGCCCCACACTTGCTGTTCCAGCGCCTCGGTCGTGGTCGGGCACAGGTCGGTGTTGATGCGCCACTGGCGCTCGCCCTGCGCGTTCAGGATCATCGCGTTGTAGGCGTTGACTCGGTCCTTGACAGCCGGGTTTGCCGGGTTCACGTCGATCTGGAAGCCGGCCTGGCGCAGAATCGACAGGTCCGACTCGCTGGCGTTCTTGCTGGTGGTGTTCGCGCCGGACGCGTCCGGATAAATCTTCACCTGGTGGCCCTTGTCCTTGAAGTCTTCCTTCAGGATCTTGGCCATCGCCGGGGTGTCGCGCACCTTCACTCGCTCGGCCAGCGTCAGCGGCAAGCCGTCGCGGACCACGTTGATGCACGCCGTCATGTTGTTCACGTTGAAGTCAAGGCCGACCTGCAGCGGCTCGCCCGGCAGAATGATCTCGGTCGAGCGGTTGAGCACGCGGTCGAAGTCCGGGTACACGCTGCCGCTGGTCAGGTTGGTGAACTTGCCGCGCAGGTATGCGTCGATCAGTGCCGGCGGATAGCTGGCCATCAGGGAAGGGATGTAGTCGTCCGGCAGGTTCAGCTCGTTGTCGAACGTGCTGGCCTGGATCAGCCCGTAGAGCGGGGCCAGCTCCGGCTTGTCGCGCACCGCCTTCACGAACTGCTGGTAGACGAACTTGAAGCCCTCCGGCGTCGTCGTAACGTCGATCCCGTTGAGCAGGCCGGCCACCTTGTAGCGCATACGGGCGATGATCTTGCGCCAGGCCGTCTGCGCCTTCACCAGCGGCATCACGTCCAGCTCGTCGATCAGCGCGTGGCCGATCTTGAAGCCCACGATGGTGTCTGGCTTTTCCATCGACCGGCAGATCACCGTGCCGCGGTACAGCCGCCCCTCGTAGACCTCGACCTCGTGGTCGCCCTGCTTGACCTTGATGCGCAGGCCCATTGCATACGCGACTTCCTCCATCGTGGGATAGAAGATGTCGCGGATCTGCGGGTAGGTCGGCGCGAAGTAGCCCTGGCTGATGCCGGGCCACTGCCAGAAGTGCATGCAGATGCCCACGCAGCCGACGAACGTCTTTCCGGAGCCGAAGCCGGCCACGTAGGCCTTGTACTTGTGCGGCAGGTTAAGGAACGACGCCTGCGGGATGTTCAGCTCAATCTGGGGCGTCATTTTGCCGTGCCGCGTTTTTCACGCCGATGACGATCTGCACCGGCGTCGGCTTGTCGTCTTCCGGCTTGAGGTCCTTGTTGGCCTTGAGGAGGTTGAGTCCTGTCTCGGCTGCCTGGTTCGACAGCTGCGTCAGCGCTGCGATGCCCTTGAGCGCGGTGAGGCTCTTGTCGTCTAGCGGCGCGGCGTCATCGATCTCGGCGACCTTGGCGTGCGCGATGCCGGAAAGCCGATGCGCGGTCGCCGCGCCGTAGCGGGCGGCGCCGGCCAGGTGCATCGAAATTTCCTTCAGCTCATCGGCTAAAGTGCGCGCGCTAATTTGCGCACCAATCGGGAGTTTGGCGAAGGCTGTCTCAGCGGCAACTAATTGATTTGCAACATCTTTTATCTCTTTATTCTGCGCACCAAAGCGTTTGCGGATTGCAGCTTCCGAGATTTCATATTCTCGCGCCAGGACGCGGCCGGCTTCCCCCTTCAGGAGGCGCTGACCGATGTCTTGCCATTGCCTTTCGGTCAGTGATGATCTGCGGCCCATATCTATCCTCCGGCGCCACCTCCAAAACGTGGGCAATTGAAAGCGCCCAGGGGAGGGCGGCTGCTTCCGGTGACTGTGCACCATGTCGGTTTGTCGCCGCCCGCTCCAAGCAGGGCCGCAAGCATCTGCGGAGGAGCCTCTTGGCCTTGTTTCGTCGGCGATCTGCGCTCGATACTCGCCTCTGGAGCGCTATGGCGGCCTGAATGTGTTCGTACTGTCTACGGCTCGACGGTCAGCGATACAGGCGGCATCGTATGGCCGACGACCATCAGGCTGACAGGAGCGCCCGCGTTCAGTGCGGCCAACTCCTCGGAGGTCGGACGCCAGAAAGAGACAACGACTGGCAAGCCCTCGCACTCGGTGCGGGTGATCGGCAGCGCGCCGCACGGCACCTCCTTCTGATCCCAACCAGCGGGCGCGCCGAGCACTGCATTGTTCGATGGGTGCTGCATGCGATTCATAGTGAACTCCAGAAAATGATTCAGGTCCGGCGCATCTGGTGCAGCTGCCGGACATAACGGCGCCGGTCCAGGCGGGACAGCGCGAACGCCAGCACCGCGATGAACAACCAGCCGGCCAGGCCGAGCGCGCCGATGACGGCGATACACGCAGCGCAGGTCATGGCTTGCCCGCGTCAGGCAGCGCCCTGACCATGTCGAGGATGCTCATGCCGCGCTTGCCGTATCCCTTGGCGCGCAGCAGCTCGACTGCCGCTTCGTTCTCGGCCAGGGTCTGTGCCATGCGGCGGAGCGCGGCCGTGTCGGCTTCTTTTGCAAGCATGGCCGGGCGGGTGCCAAGCACGGCGCGCACCATCTGGTCGCGGTAGATAGTAGGGACATCGATGCTCATGGTGCGGTCCTGACGATGGCGGGGATGCGGCCGGGGCGCTCTTGCAGCACCTCTCCAGCTTCTAGTCGTGGGCGCATACGGGACACCGTCGGCCTGCCAGTGCCGTCGTATAGCAGCACCTCCAGCTGGCCGGGGCGCGACACCACGGTGCCAGCGACTTCGACCCTCAACATGGGGACTGCACGCATGGTGCACCTCAAACGAAAATGCCGCCAGTGCATTACTGCAGCAGGCGGTAACTCAAATATATCAACAAAAATGCTTGTGTTTATAAGCATTTTTGTTTATTATGCCTACATCGACAACGAAACAAGGGGAGGCGGTGAAGCAGAGCGAGTTTGTAAGATGGTTGAAGCAGCAGGGCGCGACATTCAAAGACGGAACCAACCACTTGAAAGTCTACCTAAACGGCGAACAAACCATCCTTCCAAGACACCCGAGCAAGGAGTTGAAAATGCCCCTTGTCGAGGGAGTAAAAAAGAAACTGAAACTCAAGTGAGGCAGGCCCCGTGAGGGGCTTTGCCCACAACACCGCATCACAGAGCAGCACCAAAATGCCCTACTAAGGTACGGCGCCAAAACCTGATTACAGGAGAATTTTAAAATGAAATATCCAGCAACCCTTACGCCAGCCGATGAAGGCGGGTTTGTTGTTACCTTCCGCGATATCCCGGAAGCGATCACCCAGGGCGACGATGAAGCCGAGGCGCTTTCCATGGCTGCCGATGCGCTGCTTACCTCAATGGATTTCTATTTCGAAGATCGTCGGCCAGTGCCACCGCCGTCGGCTGCCGAGGAAGGCGAACGCTTAATCTCCCTCCCTCTCAGCGTATCGGCGAAGATCCTTCTGTTGAACCGTATGTTGGCCGACCGCGTGCGGCCAGCTGATCTGGCGCGGATGCTTGGCGTGAAGCCGCAAGAAATTACTCGGCTCACTGATCTGCAGCACAACACGAAGATCGACACACTCGCTGCCGCACTGGATGCGCTTGGCTATGAGTTGACCATCCGGGCTCGGCCGAAGACCCTTGCAAGCCTGGACTTCGATGCAATGGAAGACGTGGTCAAAGTCGCGGGAGCCGGTAAAGACAGCGATTACGCCCTCGCTGCGTAACAAACAAAAAGCCCGCTACCTTTTGGTGCGGGCTTTGAACGGGTTATATCAGTTACATTTCTTCAGGATTCCATTCAACAGCGTATACTGCTTCGCGAAGCGGTTTATCTAATAACGCGGGTATACGCTTCACGTCGGAATTGAAGTTTGTGTCTTCGACGGTTACAGAGTCTCCGTCGCAATTAACAATCATGTAATCGTCACGGTCTTCGACGGTAAATGGGACAGCATGTTCGAAAATGACGTTTCCCTTAGCATCGTGAAAGATGATCTGAAGAGCGAAGTCGAAGCCTTTGCTACTGTTGGCGTACTCGTGCTCGACAAAGTTTCCTTGGTCCTTTAAGTATCCCCAAGTACAAACTTTCTTGCCTTCTATACCAACCTGTTTTTCGACTTCATCCTCCAGTCCTGCCAGCAAGGTTTTTATAAAGCTGTCCCTCATTTGCGAGGTGGTGACTCGCTCTCTGATCTTTTTTCTCAGCTCGTTGTATAGCGTATTGTCCATCCCTGCCTCCCGTTGTGTATGGAAGAGGAATTGTAACTCCGTTAACAAAACTGAGTATGAAAGCAAAAAGCCCCGTATCATCGCTGATCGGGGCTTCGAGATCCAGAGTCGCCGCGGGCTGCCATCAGGCACCCGCACACGTCTTGAAGGACGGAAATAAGTTGTAAATTGGAATGTACACGCGGTGTTGTAAATTGTCAACTACAAGTGCACTTTTCGTGTTCTTTATAGATCACGTTGCAAATTTTCCAAGGACGTGACCCGTGACATCAGAACTTTCAGATCTGCGCTCTTGAAATCGTCCAATTCATTTTGAATGAAATTAATGATTTTCGGAATATCGCTGTCTTCAGGAACGAAGATGTATTTAACATCTTGCGGGCTAAATCCGAGTCGAGCCGAATCGAATGTGACTTGATTCAACTTATCCCGAAGTGCTTTATTATCGAAAACGCTCTTAGTCAAATGCTGAGTGATGTCAGCTCCCTCTGGTACGTAGCGCCACTCTGATTCTTGATAAAAATCACGCTTGACCAAAGCTCGCCCCATTTTCATGGTTCCCGAGATAGGTTTTGCAAAAGAATGTATCAAGCGTAAAGTGTGAAATGCCTCTGTCCGCTTGTCATCGGGCAGTTCGTCAACGTGACTGATAATGTCGATTAAGGCTCGTTGAACTGGACTACCCGAAGAAACATATGTCAATGGATTTAGTTTATTCTTGATTGCCCATTCCTTAGTTACCCCAATACCATAGGAGCCGTAAAAATCGACATGCTCATCGATTCGGCTAATCGGTATATCGCAGAAACATACCATCGGATAAGCAATTTCCTGATGTAAGTCAGTCTCATGCCAACGAATATCCTCCAGGCAATAACGGGGCCAAAAACCATTTTTTAGCACTAAAGTTAGAGTCTCGAGATTCTTAGTAAAATGAAAAAGAGTGCTGGAGCGCGGAAGCATGCAGATAATCGGTGAGTTTGCGTTATGCTAACTATAGCATGTTACTGATCAGAAAACTTCTTAACTATATCCTGAGATGTTGCCTTAGCATGTCGCCGCTCCAGTAGTAATTGACCGACTTCTCTATGTCCTTTCGATTACCGATTGAATCGCGACTTGGGCGCCAGCAAGCAAGCTGTCGAACAATTCCCGTCGAATCGGGAACTGCAGCACGCGCATGATCGCTTGCCAGGCGCGGCCGTCCACGTAGTACAGGCGCAGGATGCGCTTTTGCGTGCCACGTAGCGAGTGCAGGCCCAGTTCGATGCGATAGGCGTCCTCGTCATCCAGCTGGCGGCGCTCGTCGCTGTGTGACTCCTGCAGACCAGCCTCGCGGCGCAGGCGGTCGCAGAATACTGCCGTGGCCGTGCGGTTGATGCGCCGGTAGTCCGCGTTCGCCCAGCGGCCCCAGTTCTGCAGGCGCTGGTCGATGTCCCCAGTGTCCTGGTGCTCTCGCGCGGCCCGGCGCTGCGGCTGGGGCCGCACATACGGGACCTCTGCGAAGTCGTCTTGGCGCCGCGCTGGCGCGCCGGCCGGGCGCCAGGTCAGGCTGATCGTGGTGCGGCGGTCGGTCAAGGCTTCGCTCCTACGCGGTCGACCATGCCGGCGCCGATGAGCCGCCCGGCCAGGCAGCCGATGGGTCCAGACGCGGCGAGCCAGAGGATGAGGAGGGTGATCATGCTTTTCCTTTCAGTGCGCGCAGCTTGGCGGCGTATTCGGCCTTCATGGTGCGCAGGTCGTCGATGGTGTAGTGGCGGGGCGTCTGGTCGGATTCAAGGGCTTCCACGGCGGCCAGGCCGATGCGGGCGATCATCCCGGCGCGGAACTGGGCGCGCGTGGTGCCGCCAGGGCGGTTGTGGCCCTTCAGCTGCTTGTGCACGTTGTTCTCTTCGAAGCGCAGGTGTGCGGCGGCGCCGCGGCTGATGTAGTGGCCGGCGTCCCACTGGCCTCCGGTCAGCAGGTCCGCCTCGTCGAACAGCTTGCCGCAGCAGATGCACGGCTGATCGCGGTCACGCTCGCGGATGAAGGCGTTGAACACGCGCTGCAAGTCGGCGATCCACTGCGCCTTCGTCTTGAACTTCTCCAACGCCGCCTTGGTGGCGACGCGGTCGGCGCGCGCCATCACCGCCGCCTGCTTCTCGCTGACGCGGCGAGCATGCGCACCGGCGCAGACCGGGCCGCACACAGCCTGCATCGGGCGCGCCTGCTTGAACTTGTCCTTGCACACAGTGCACTTGCGCTCGCGCAGCTGGGTGCGCAGGGCGGTGGAGCGGGCGAGCGTCACGGTTTCACCGCCTTGCAGCCCATGTGCGTCTTGCCGTCGGCGGCGATGCGCGGAGTGAGCGCCGATCGATCGCTGCCGCCAGGGCTGAGGTACTGGCAGCCGGTGACGCGATCCATGTACATGGTCGGATCATAAGTGCGGTCGCTACTTGCGGTCTTGGCGCAGCCGGCCAGCAGCACGGCCAGGATCAGCATTCGTTTCATCGTTCAGGTTCTCCCTTGTGGTTGTTGTGCGCCCGGGCTGGCCGGGCGGGGTGGCGCGGTTACGCTGCGGGCGTGGACAGCTTGCCGTCGGCGGCCTTCACCAACAGCTGGCCGCGATCGAAGCGGATCTGGCTGTCGTTCACGCCGATCAGGTAGCAGTCGTTGTTTTCGTGCGAAACCGGGTGGCCGTGGAAGCTGAACGACCAGGGCATGCCGCCGACGATGTTGCCGCCGTGGTCGCGGCCGTATTGCACGAACGCTTCGAAGTCCCAGGTCTGCTCGGGGGCCGGCTTCGGCGCCTCCAGCGCAGCGCGCACGAAGCAGTCCTTCGCCTCCAGCAGCTTGCGCATGCCGGCGGACTTCTCAGGGCCGTCCGGCAACTGCTGCTCGAACAGGTTGGCGAGCTCGCCGATGGGCTTGCTGACGGCTTGCAGTTGGGCCGGCAGGTGGTCGAAGGCGAAGTATTTGATGGTGGTCGTGCTCATGTTGCCCTTTCAGGTGGTCGTCCCCGCGATGCCGGAGACGATGGTGCGCTCGCGCGCGAAATGGTCTCGGGATGCCGGCGCCGCAGCTCCGCCAGCAATTCCCGACTGCTCTTGGCCAGCAGCCTTGCGGCCTTCGATCCCCGCTCCAGGTACAGCGGGCAGGGGTGGTCCGTCGAGTGCGCCTCACGTTCCTCGCCTTCGCAGCGTCCCGGCCCGTCCTCGTGCAGCTTCTGGCCGCCGGTGGGCAGGAACCGTGCGCAGCAGCGGCAGGGATCGTGGGCGTGGTTCATGCCTGGCCCAGCGCCTGCCGTGCGAACAGCACCTGCGTGGGCGTCAGCTTCTCGCCGGCCTGGTGCCGGGCCAGCAGCGTGCGCGCCCAGCCGGTGCTGGCGAACTTGTGCATGACCTGGTCGGCGGCCTGCTTGATCGCCGTGCGTGCCTTCTCGGTGCTGGTTGTCGACTTGCCCGGCGCCGCAAGGGCGACCATCGGGCGCGGGATCGCCGGCCATTGGCCCTTGGCCAGCTGCTGCTCGAGCGCAGCCTCCCAGCGCGCACGAACCTGGCTGTACGACTGTTCGCGGAGCTCGACGCCCAGCGGCACGGTGGCCCAGTAGATCGCCGGGTGGGACCATTCACCCATTTCGCCGTTCACGCGGGCCTGCACGCCGGCCACGGCCTCGTAGTACGCCTTCAGCGGATCCAGGCCAGGGCGGCAGGCCTGCACGAACTCGGCGCAGCTGGGTGGCCAGGCGAAGCGCTTGCGGCACTCGCGCAGCCCGACCTTGACGTCGTTCGGCGTGATGCCTTCCTCCTCGAAGCACTCGACCCAGCTCTCGGCCCAGTTGTCGATCGCCTGCTGGTCGGCGAAGTTGCTGCGCCACTTGTGCGGGTAGGCGCCGTCCAAGCGGTTGTACAGGTGGTCGATCATCGAAATGCCCAGGCTCTCGACGGGGTCGAACCACTGCGAGTAAGGCCGCGTGCTGGGCGACGACGGCAGGTGCTGCGGGATGGACATGTCGTTCATGGCTTGATCCTGTTGCGGTTGACGTAGGCGGTAGGGTTGAACCTCTCTGGGCGGCCTGGTGGTCCGGCATGGACGAGCACCGGCGGGGCGGCCAGCAGCTGGACCACGATCGGCTTGAGGTACTCGACCGAGACGTCGCCGGCGCGGCCCTGCTTGTCGAGCGCGATCTTGGCCTTCACGATCGCGGCGTTCAGCACGGTGTCGGTGACGCGTTCGTCCTGTGCCCAGGTGACGGCGACGGTAGGGTTTTGCGCCGTGGTGGTCACGCCTTGGGCGTTCAGCAGCATCGAGATTTGCACGTTGCGGCTGCGCTTCGCGGGCTGGCTCGGATGATCTCGTCCATCGTCGCCGGAGCCACCTTCGGTCGAGGCTTGAGATGACTTATCAGGATTAGTAGTTAACTGTCCCTGTCCCTCTCCCTGTCCCTTGGAGTGGTTTTCACCAGTGACAACGGCATCCTGTCCCGGCGACATCGCAGGTTTGTCGCTAGGGACAAATAGTGGTTGTCCCACGGGACAGCCTGCCTCCAGCCACGCATCGAACTCAGGGAAAGGCAGCTTTGTCCCGTGCCGCTCGTTGTGTTTCTTGATGCGCGCGCACTCGGTTTTCAGGCGCTGTCGCAGTTTCGCGAGCCACGCCTCGTTCGCCTTTTCGGCGACGACAGGGTGATACAGGCGGCCGTCTGCGCACTTCACCCAGCCGCGCAGCGCGCCGGTGCGCACCTTGATCCATTCCTTCACGACGCGGCCGTACCCGGCGTACTGGGCCAGGATCTTGTCGTCGTCGGGGAGGCTTGCGGCCGGCACCTGGTGCCAGGATGCGCACCACAGCAGAACGGCACAGCGAAACTCGTCGGCTTCGGCAGTTACGGCCAGGTCGCTGTCGCGCAGGCGCACCACGTCCAGCGGCATGAAGGCGAAGTCGCGCAGGTCGCAGTCGACCGGAACCAGTGGTCCCGGCAGGTTGATGTCGGCGGGCTTCATGGGAACATCCCCAGCTGCGCGGTCTGCTGCTCAAGCGCGGCGGCGCAGGCCGGGTTCAGCCAGACCACCTCGGTGCGCTCGCGGCCTCCGTCAGCCATTGCCTTGCGCTGGTGCCGTTGCCAATCCGGGTACAGCTCTTCATACAGCGCACTCGGGTAGCCGCTGAGTACGACCATGGCAAGCTTCAAGCTGCGCAGCGCCGCCGCGAGCTTCCGGTGGTCGTCTGCCTTGAAGTCGTGGGTGTAGATGCGTGTGCCGCGGCCTTGCGCAGTGAGGTAGGGCGGGTCGCAGTAGATCAGGGCGTCGGGCCGGTCGTGCCGCTTGATGATCTCGACGGCATTGTCGTGTTCGATCACCACGCGGATCAGGCGCTGAGTAACGGTGCGGCAGGCCGCCGGGGTATTGCGGAGGGCGCTTACGCGCGAGCAGTAGCCGTCTTCGTTGGTGCGCGTGTCGAAACCGCTGCGCTGCCAGATGCCCTTGCTGGATTGCCCCATGAAGCCGCGCGCGACCAGCTGGTGGGCGGCGTCGATATCGTCGATGGGGTCGGCGTAGCACCAGGTTTCATATTCCTCGCGCGCGAATGGCGTCAGCTCCAGTCGGCGCGCAAGCTCACCGGCCTTGGAAGGGTCTCGCAGCACGCGGAACAGGCCGACCACGCGCGAGTCGAGGTCGTTGTACACCTCCGTTGCAGTTGGCTGCTTGGCGAGCAGCACACTGCCGCCACCGCCGAACGGCTCGACGTAGACGGTGTGGCGAGGGAAGAACGAGAGGATCCACGGCGCCAGGCGGAACTTGCCGCCGTGGTAGCGCAGCACCGGGCGCGCCGGCGCCTCGATGATGTCGGTGGTCGTCATGGCGGGTTGCTCCCTGCCAGCTGCTGGCCCGCCTGCTGCGTCGCAATCTGGCGACCGCGCCAGCCGGTCTGCCATTCGACGACTGCGGCCACATCAGGGTTCATGCCGTGGTCGTCGACGCCGCGGCCCTGGTCGAAGGCCTTGGCGCCGCGTGCGCGCATGGTTTCGCGGGAAATGATGTTGTCCATCAAGGCTCCCCCGCCTGCTCGGCTTTACGATACTTCTCGACGGCTTCGGCCAGCTGGTTGCCACTGACCTTCAGGCGCCCAGCCGCACGTGCCTTCTGGTCTTCCGGCGCGGCCTGCGTGGCGCGGCGCTGGTCGACCCAGTCGCAGGCCTTGGCGATAACCTTCGTCGCGGCCTGGCTGTCCAGTGGTACAGTACTCACGTTCAAGTAATCCTTTCCAGCCTGGCGTCCTGCCGGGCTATTTTTTTGCTTCGTGTCGCAGGCGGAACCCATTAAAGATTCCTCCGGGCGCCGCCCTTCGCGCCGCGCGAGCGACACGCCAGGCGACCAGGACCCGGACATCCTCGGGATTCCTTGCCGGCCGGCTTGGCCATACCATGCGTTTGAACGGCGCTGTTGATGAGGCTGCGGTTCAGCGCGCTTTTCGACAGGCCAAGCAGCTGGCACAGGTTCGTGAAGCCGCTCAGCTCCGCCGGGTTCAGCAGGGTTTCCAGCACTTCGGTGCGGACGTTCGGGTTGAGGCTCATGTTTTTCTCCAGGGTGGTGCGGGTTACGTGGATGGGACGGCCGAAGCCGACGGGGTGGTATCTGGGCAATGGCCCTGTTGCAACTTTTTGGGCAAAAAAAATCGCAGGGATTACTGCGGCTGGTGTGCCGGACGTCGTCTCGACGTTGGCGATGTGGATCGGATGAAGGCCCAGTCGGCTTCCGGACAAAGTTCTTCGCACAGCAAAATGCGGCTGCTCTCGCGTTCAAGGTTGATCGCGATCTTTTCAGGGCATGGCCTGTTGCCATAACCAATCTGGCGCAGGTAGTCGAAGGACGTTCCGACGCGCTTCGCGAAGGGGTCCCGGGCTTCCACCGGGATGGCGTTCAGGTAGTCGATGAGCTTCATGTCTTCAACTGTATCAATTGATAAAGTCAAAGTCAAGCAAGTGCTAATTTATCAAATGCTAAAAGTACGCGACAATATCCGCATGAACATGTACCAACACCGTAGGGCTCGACTACTCGCCCTCATCGATTCTGCGTATGGCGGGGAGCGCGTGCGTTTCTGCGACAAGATCGGCATGAGCGAGTCGCGCTTGGCTCAGCTGCTGTCGACGACCTATCGCGATGGCACAGCTTTTACCGAAAAGACTGCGCGTAAGGTCGAGGCCGCTGCTGGCCTGCCGCCGTTGTACTTCGACCAGGATGTGACCGCCTCAAGCACGGCTATGCCCGACAACGCCCGATCTGCAGGCGACCTGCCGTCCGGATTCATGCGCGTGCACGCGGCCGGGCCGGACGATCCCAGCATGACGCAGATCATGAAAGTGAAGTTGCGAGTACAGGCCGGCATCACTGGATTCCAAGTGGAGCCGGAACACTACGACGGCGAAACGCAGAGTGTGCCTACCAAGTGGGTCGAGCGGGAAGGGCTGCACAAGGAAGCGCTGCTGGCTCTGGTGGTGCGGGGCGAGAGCATGGAACCCGGATTATATGAAGGCGACACCGTCGTAGTAAACACAGCCGATAAGCATCTGGTGTCTGGCCACGTCTACGTGGTTAATTACGAGGGCGAGGCTGTTGTCAAGCGGATGCTGCGAGACGCCGGCCAGTGGTGGCTAGCTTCAGATAATCCGGACCAGCGGAAATACCACCGGCAATTATGCAAAGGAGCACTCTGCATCGTAATTGGGCGAGTAATCCGAAAAGAAAGTACGCATATATAATTAGGGCAAAGATGCGATCACAAGCTGAAATTGAAGCAGAGCGTTTCGAAGAAGCTTCGCTTAATGAGTTGTCGAAAAAAAGCAAGTCAACTTCGGCTCTGGTGGCCGCGATAAAGGAAGCGCGCAAAGCATGTGCGGACGCGGGTCTCGATGCAACCTACAATGACGACGGCGAGCCAAATTTCACCACATTTCAGACGGCGAAAGCCGTTCGACATACCCGGGAAGATGTTGCTGCAACCCTGATGCTCCAGGTGGCGGTTTTGCATCGCCTCGACCGGAATCGGAATTTTATGTGGGTGATTATTGCACTGCTGATTTATATCGCAGTGCAATTAAAATAAAATCGATGCGTAATTAAGATTAAGGGTAACAAGCTATGGTTGAGGTCATAAGTCGTAAGAAGTATGGTAAAGAGCCGCTTCTCTTAGATGAGAAGGTTTTCTTCGATTGCGAATTTAGAGAAACTATTCTGATCTATACCGGCGGTGATATACCATCGTTCGAGAAGTGCCTTTTCGACTCAGTACACTTCAACTTCCAGGGCGGGGCTAGTAATACACTTCAATTTATTCAAGCTCTGTATCATGCTGGCTTCAAGGAAAAGATCGAAAAAACTTTTGAGGCGATAAGAAACTGGGAGCCCGATCCATCGAGGATTTCCGGGAATAAAGAGATCTTAAGGGATTCAGATGAAGAACGAAATAAGGGGTAGTCAAGACGAAGGGATACGCGATGGCAAGTCTAAGTACCAATCCTTTATGACTGGCATTATGGACGCGACTAATGAAGGTATAATGATCGGTTCAGCCCTGCCGCATGAGTTTGAGTCAATCGAAATTTCTGGCTACAAACGGCTTGACATTAAGGGGCAAGCCCACAATGATAGACCTATGACTGAAATTAATCGCGAACAAGTTGCTGACATGATTGCTGCGAACAAGTCCGACGTGAACGCTCGTCTGGCAGACTTCGACGCGAGCATCAAGACTGGCTTTGCCGAGCTTCGAACGGAGTTCGCTAAGCAGTCAGGGGATATGCGCACGGAAATGGCGAACGTTCGTGCAGAGATGCACAAGAATACAATCGATGTCATTAAGTGGGTTATCGTGACTGTTCTAGGTGTGGCTACGGCAACAGTGAGCATCCTTACTTTTGTGATTAACAACGCTGCTCCGAAGAACACCAATCAGTCTACTGCGCAACCCGTTGCACAGCAGCAGGCGCCGCTGATTGTAGCCGTGCCAGCAGGAAGTGCACTGCTTAGTCCTCCATCATCATCTCAGCCTACTCCAGCACCAGCTGCGAAGTAGGATTTACCAAGCCACCTGAGCCCGCCACGAGCGGGCTTTTTTTACGCCTGAATCTCGCAAGCGTCAAAATTCGGGCTCTTCTTTTATCATTTGCTTGACTAATACTTTATCAATTGATACAGTAGCTCCATTGCAGCGAGCTCAGCACCCGCCGAGCCGTGAACTGGAGAGCAGCATGGACCGATTCCCGCAAGACGCCGAAGCCCGCGCCGAAAAGCTCGAGCAGCTGATCGACGGCCGGATCACCGCAACCGAAAACGACATCCTAGCCGGCCGCGCCGCCATCGTGCGCGCCGTGGCTGAGGAGGCCGCCGCCCAGTTCGGCGACCGTACCCTGAACTGCGACACCGACGAGGCCGAGGCGCTGGTGCGCGCAGCGGTGACCGGCAAGTCCGCTCTGGTCGGCGCGCGCATCGCCGAGGTCGTGAGCCACGCCATCTACGCCTACGTGCTGCCGCTGGCCCAGCAGGACCTGGCCGACACCGAGCGCAAGGCCACTGAGGCCGCGCAGGACCGGCGCATCGAGCTGCGCGTGTGGGACCGCTTTTTCTCGCGGGGTGTGTGATGGCCTACAGCGTAACCATCGACTTCAAGAGCGGCCCGAGCTACGGCGCGACAGTCGTTGCTGTCGACGAGCAGGCGGCAAAGCTGCTGGCCACCACCGAGGCGCGCGGCTACGGCTTCGATGCGCCGGTCACGAAGATCACCGCGAGGCCCGCATGATCGCCGCCCGCACCACCACTCAGGCGGCCGCGCCGGCGCCGCGCCGAGACCTGGTCGGCAAGCTGCTGCTGACCGGCATCGAGCACACGGACGCGTGCCCCTGGATCGGCGCCGCTGGCCTGGTCGCGATGATCGTCGTGGCCGGCGTGCTGGAGCAGCTGCTGTGATCCGCGACCTCGCCCGCGCCCTGGTGCTGCTGCTGGCCCTCGGCTTCGTGGCCGCGGAAGTGGCCGAAACGCAGAGCGCACCGGTAGTCCGCGCCAATTGAACGATTTTTAACCCGAGAGGAACCACCCCATGAATCAAGTCGCCGTCAGCCCGGCCAAGACGCTGAGCTCCTTCCTGGATAAGTACAAGGGCCAGATCGCAAACGCGCTGCCCAAGCACATCAGCGCCGACCGCATGGTGCGCCTGACCATGACCGCATTCAGCCAGAACAAGGCGCTCCAGAACTGCGACCTGCACAGCATCTTCGGCTCGGTGGTCGTCGCCGCCCAGCTGGGCCTCGAGATCGGCGTCGGCGGCCAGGGTTACCTGGTGCCCTACGCCGGCAAGGCCACCTTCGTGCCGGGCTGGCAGGGTCTGGTGGACCTGGTCTCGCGCGCCGGCCGCGCCACCGTCTGGACCGGCGCCGTCTACCGCGGCGACGACTTCGACTGGGCGCTGGGCGATATGCCCTACATCAAGCACCGCCCGGCTGACGGCGGCGACACCTGGAATGACATCACGCACGTCTACGCTGTCGGCCGCGTCAACGGCAGTCAGTTCCCGGTGATCGAGGTCTGGACGATGGACCGCGTAGTGCGCCACCTGAACAAATTCAACAAGGTCGGCGCCCGGCACTACGCCCTTGAGAAGAACGGGCAGAACATGGAAATGTACGCCCGCAAGGTCGTGCTGCTCCAGGTGCTCAAGTACATGCCGAAGTCGATCGAGGTGCAGCGCGCCGTCGACGTGGCCACTGCGGTGGACGCGAACAAGCCGTTCACGATCGACAGCGAGATGGTGGTGATCGACGAGCGCGACGATGACCAAACCGGCAGCCCCGGCCAGGACACCGGTGAAGTGCGCGGTGCCGGCGCCGGCACCACCAGCAGCCAGGGCGGCGAAGCGTCGCCGCGCGGCGACCTGCCGATGTGCACGCCCGAGGAGTTCGAGAAGAAAAAGGCCGGGTGGCGTAACCAGATCATCAGCAAGCAGAAGACCGTGGCCGAGCTGATCGCGATGATCGAAACCCGCCAGCTGCTGACGGACGACCAGAAGAACACGATTGACGCCTGGGCCCACGAAAACGACTAACCGCGGCGTTCCCGCGCAAGCGGGAACCCACCTCAACCGACCAAGGAAACCATCATGCAGATCCACAATCTCGTCCAGGGCAGCCCGGAATGGCAAGCCTTCCGCCTGGAGCACTTCGGTGCCAGTGAGGCGGCCGCGATGCTTGGCATCTCGTCGAAGGTCTCGCGCACCGAGCTGCTGCACATGAAGCATACCGGCACCGCGCAGGAATTCAGCGACTGGGTGCAGAAGAATATCCTGGACCACGGCCACATGGTCGAAGCCGCAGCGCGCCCGCTGGTCGAAGGCCTGATCGGCGACGACCTCTACCCGGTGACCTGCTCGGATGACCTGCTGTCGGCATCCTGCGACGGCCTGACGATGGCCGGCGACATCGCCTTCGAGCATAAGCAGTTCAACCAGGCGCTGGCCGCCGCGGTGGACGATGGCCAGCTGCCGGACGAATACATGCCGCAGTGCCAGCAGATCATGATGGTGACCGGCGCCGGCAAGGTGGTGTTCGTTTGCTCCGACGGCACCCTGGATAACTTCGTGCACATGGACGTGCTGCCGGATCCGGCCTGGCAGGAGCGCATCCGCGCCGGCTGGGCGCAGTTCGCCATCGACCTGGCCGCGTACGAGCCGAAGGAATACGCAGCCAAGCCGGACGCCGAGCCGATCATGTCGCTGCCGGCGCTGATGATTCAGATCCGCGGCGAGGTGGCCGCCAGCAACCTGCCCGCCTTCCAGGCCCGGGCTGAGCGCTTCATCGCCAGCATCAAGACCGACCTGATCACCGACCAGGACTTCGCCGATGCCGAAGCCACGGTCAAATTCTGCGAGAAGGCCGAGGGCGACCTCGAGCAGGCCAAGCGCGCGGCGCTGGAACAGACCGCCGATATCGCCGACCTGATGCGCACGATCGACCTCATCAGCGAGCAGCTGCGCGCCAAGCGCCTGACCCTGACCCGCACGGTGAAGGACAAGAAGGAACTGATCAAGGCCAGCATCCTGAACCAGGTGCGCCAGCAGTTCGCCGACCATGTGGCCCAGCTCGAGCGCGAGATCACGCCGCTACGCCTGGTATTCCAGGCCCGCGACTTCGCCGGCGCCATGAAGAACAAACGCACCCTGGCCACGCTGCAGGACTCAGTCGACACCGAGCTGGCGAACGCGAAGATCGCTATCGACGCGATCGCCGCCGGCGTGCGCGGCCGGCTCGCCTGGTACCGGGAGCACGCAGCCGAATACCAGTTCCTGTTCGCCGACCTGCAGACCGTGATCCAGAAGCCGGACGAAGACTTCCAGATGCTGGTGGGCGCGCGCATCGAGAAACACCAGCAGCAGGAATACGAGCGCGTCGAGCGCCTGCGCGCCGAGCAGGAAGCCGCCCGCCTGCGTGCCGAAGCCGAAGCGCGGATGCGCCAGGAAGCCGCGGCGCGTGCGCAGGCAGAAGCAGCAGCCCAGGCAGCGGCCGCCGCCAGCGGCGCGCCGGCACCTGTCGCCAGCACGCCGGCGGACGACCCGGACTTCCAGGAAGTGCCGGCCACGCTGGGCGCCCAGGTGATGCCGATCGACGCCGCGCGCCCGCCGCTGGACGACGACGCCATGCTGCGCCTGGGCCAGATCAACGAGCGCCTGGCGCCGATCACGCTGACTGCTGAAGGCCTGGCGCGCCTGGGCTTCGCGCATGCGATGACTGACAAGTCGGCCAAGCTGTACCGCGAATCCGACTTTGTGCGCATCTGCGCGGCGCTGCAGCGTCACCTGGTCGTTGTGTCGCAGGCGAGGGCGGCATGAAAACCCCGCTCACGCAGGCGCGACTGATGGAGGTCGTTGCCTATAGCCAGGAGACCGGCGCGTTTGTTCGGTTGTGCCCGAGTTCCAACGCGCCGACCGGCCCGGTTCTGCCGCTCCCATCCAAGAACGGCTATCTCCGAATGCGTGTCGACGGCAAGCTGTATTACTTGCATCGCCTGGCATGGCTCTACGTGCATGGGGAGTGGCCGTCAAATCTTGCTGATCACAAGGACGGCGACAAGACAAACAACCGGATCGACAACATCCGGAACGCGACGCACGCGCAGAACTTGCAGAACATTGCAGCGAAGGGGCGCGGGGCGTCTGGTCTTCGTGGCGCATACCTCGACAAGGCGTCGGGACGGTGGCAGGCCCGGATCATGCGCAACTACAAGACGATCAGCCTGGGCTACTTCGATACCCCAGAACTGGCGCACGCCGCTTATCTGGAAGGGAAGCGAGTGCACCACCAGTTCCAACCCGAGTTCTCACGATGAAGCGCGTGTTCAACCTCGTGCACGCAGACGCCCGGAAAAATGCGGCTGCATTTTGCCAGCGCGCGCCTGATGGATGGATGGTGCAGTTTTCTGAGCCGACAAAGCGCCGGATTCAAGAGCAGCGGTACCACGCCATGATCGGCGACATCGCGCGCCAGGTCGAGCACATCGGGCGGAAGTGGGACGCTGACGACATGAAACGCCTGCTGATCGACGAGTTCGCGGACGAAATGCGCGCCGCCGGCACGCCGCTGCATCACGACGGGCGCGTGGTTCCCAGCCTGGACGGTCGCAGGATCGTGCAGCTCGGCATCCAGTCGCGCGACTTCCACGTGAAGGAAGCTGCGGCCTTCATCGAATTTTTGTATGCCTTCGGCGCCGCGCGGGAGGTTCGCTGGAGCGCACCGACGTGATGAATCCGGCCCGCATCCAGTTCGCCCAGCAGGAGCGCCCGCTGATCGAGGACGACGACAACCGCGGCCTGAACTGCCATGGATGCCTGTTCAACCGCCAGCCGGCCCGCGTGTGCGTGCTGGCGGCCGCCGAGGCAGTGCGGCGCGGCCTGCGGGACTGCGACGCGGTCGACCCGTTCGGCGACGTCGTGATTTACCTGGCCACGGATGCGGACCCGAGGCAGCTGGATTTATTGGAGAACGTGAAATGACGAAATGTATGGATAACGTCGGCCCATCGGCCACCCAGATGATCGCCGACCGAGAGCGGGCCATCGAAAAAATCCTGGCACTGCTCGCCCGCAAGCGCGCAACCGTGATCGAGATCCAGGCAGAAATCAGGATGAGCGAAGACACCACCTACCGCTACCTGCGGATCATGGCCGAGGCAGGGCAGGCCCACCGCACCGACGAGATGGCTGGCAAGCGCTTCCTGTGGGCGCTGGGGCCGAAGCCTGCCCAGGCGGACCAGCCGAAGCCGGCCCCGGCGTTCAGCGGCGTCAAGGTGGTGCCGGCGCGCCAGATAGGGATGCAGCGGCACCCGCAGGACGTGGCTTTCTTCGGGCCGGCGCGGGGAGAAGTGGAGTGAAACCTTACGACACAGCTTTAACTCGCCTCTTGGTCGGGATCACCGCTGGGGGCTTCAGAGCTAAAACCGGTTTCGTCCATGAATTCACGACAACGGCGGAATGCATCCTCGAGCACATCCAGCGGAGATTCAATTTGCGGAATGGTGTGAGCAGCGAATATCGCACTAAGCCCGCCAGCCTCGTGAAATTTGAGTTCAGCGGCTTTATCCATTGCACGTTGAATAGCGGCAATTTCGGCGCCTGCAAATGCCAACCGTGCGGCCAAATGATCTCTAATCCCAACCAGCGTCGCCAGCTCTTCACGAGTCCAAAGTGGCATTGTATTAAGCGTGTCGGCAACGCTCGCATAATCCGTCGCTTGGTTCTGATCGACATCGCGCTGCATCGTAATGATGACCGATCTAAGCGAGCTCTGGACAAATGGAATTTGGAAGGTGAGTGCTGCCACAGTCACAAGGGCCAGATTTCGCTCGGAACGGAGACGCTCACGGCGCTCATTGGTAGCCAGCACGATCGTGCCGATCAAAGTCGCAACCGTGCCGATAGCGCCTACCCAAGTACCCCAGTCCGATGCCGAAAGCTTTGACCAGCAGATCCACTCGTAACCACCGAGGCCTACCGCAGCGCCAAGGACCATCGCGGCCCATTTGTTGTACCACGGCTCTAGCCACGCCCGAACATCAGAAAACATAGTTCCTCCGCGAAATCCGGAGGTGATCGTAACACGACGAAACCTTGCGAGATTGCAATATGAACAAAACCGACACTACCGCCGAACACTGGCGCCTGCAGCTGATCGCCGCGGCCTGCGCGCTGCAGCACGCTACGCAGACGGCCGCCAACATCATCCCCATCCCAGGCGGCGACCGCTTCATAACCATCGGCACCGCGCTCGACGTGGCGCGCCTGCTGGAAATCGCGCCGGCTGACGGCAGCATCGACGTGCTCGACACGCTCGACGCCGTCACCGGCAAGGACATCGCCGGTATCGCCTGCTTCGAGACGGAGCGCTTCTACCTGGCCGACGAGGTCGATGCGCTGGTGATCCGGGCCGCGCGGCAGATTGGGCAGCAGGCGCAGCAGCTGGCGGATGCTGAGCGCGAGCGCGTATCGAGCGTCGAACCTGGGGAGCAGGCATGAAGCGCGATCTCATGACAATGGCCCTGGACCTAGGCCACGAGCTGATCATCGACAACTTCGCCGGCGGCGGCGGTACCAGCACCGGCCTGGAGGCCGCATTCGGCCGCCCGGTGGACATCGCGATCAACCACGATCCAGAAGCGCTGGCCATGCACGCGATCAACCACCCGCACACGAAGCACCTGTGCGAGAGCGTGTGGGACGTCGACCCGATCAAGGTCACGAACAATCAGCCAGTCGGCCTGGTGTGGCTGTCGCCGGACTGCAAGCACTTCAGCAAGGCCAAGGGCGGCAAGCCGGTCGAGAAGAAGATCCGCGGCCTGGCCTGGGTGACGCTGCGCTGGGCGGCGAAATGCAAGCCGCGCGTGATCATGCTGGAGAACGTGGAGGAGTTCCGGACCTGGGGGCCGCTGAAGCGCGTCGTGGTCGACGGCGAGGAGGCTTGGCTGCCGGATCCGGCGAAAAAGGGCAAGACCTTCGAGAGCTTCGCGCGCCAGCTGGAGGGTCACGGCTACAAGGTCGAGTTCCGCGAACTGCGGGCAAGCGATCACGCCACCCCGACGATCCGTAAGCGCCTCTTCATGGTCGCCCGGCGCGACGGCCTGCCGATCCGCTGGCCGGCCGCCACCCACGGCGCGCCGGACTCGCCAGGCGTCCGCGCCGGCAAGCTGCAGCCGCACCGCACCGCGGCTGAGTGCATCGACTGGTCGCTTCCGTGCCCGAGCATCTTCGGCCGCAAGCGCCCGCTGGCCGACGCCACGCTGCGGCGGATCGCCAAGGGCATCATGCGCTACGTGATCGACGCGGCGGATCCGTTTATCGTGACAAATACCACCGGCCACCCTGGCGCGCCAGCAAACGAACCTCTGCGCACCGTTACCACCGGCGGCCACCACGCCATCGTGGCGCCGTCCATCGTCCCGGTCACGCATCAGGGCGGCGACCGCAGCGAAGCCGTTCACGAGCCGTTCCGCACGATCACCGGCGCCCAGCGCGGCGAGAAGGCGCTGGCCAGCGCGTACCTCTCGCCGTATTACAGCGACAAGCGGCCGGCGGACGCGCGCGGCACCGTACCGGGCGAGCCGATCAAGACGATCACGACCGAGAACCGGCATGCGCTCGTGACCGCTTTCCTGAACGAGCACGCCAATGCCAGCAACCAGCGCGTGATGCCGGCAGACGAGCCGCTGCGCACGATCTGCGCCCAAGTCAAGGGCGGGCACTTCAGCATGGTGTCGGCCGCCCTGGTCGGCGTCGGCGGCCGGGCCGGCGACAGCCGCCCTCGCGGCGTTGACGAGCCGACCGCGACGGGCACCGCGAAGGCGGACACCGCGCTCGTGACCGCCTTCATGGCGCAGCACAACAAGGAGCGAAGCGGCGTGAAGGCTGGCCGCCCGATCGACGTCCCAATTTCGACCCTGACCGCTTCTGGCTCGCAACAGTCGGTGGTCGTGGCGCATATCCAGCGCGACATGGGCAAGAGCATCGGCCACGCCGCCGGCGCGCCGCTGGCTACCGTTACGGCCGGCGGCGGAGGCAAGTCCGCCCTGGTGTCGAGTCACCTGGTAAAGCTGCGCGGCACTAGCACCGCGGCCGGCGCCAACGAGCCGCTGCACACGATCAGCGCCGGCGGCCAGCATCACGCAGAGGTGCGCTCTTTCCTGCTGGCCTACTACGGCACCGACCAGGACCAGGCGCCCAACTCGCCGCTGGCCACCATCACCAGCCGGGACCGTTTCGGCCTGGTGACGATCCATGGCCAGGACTACGAGATCGTCGACATCGGCCTGCGCATGCTGGCGCCGCATGAGCTGTACCGCGCGCAGGGCTTCCCGGCCGGCTACATCATCGACGAGATCCCGGACCCGGCGCGCCTGTTCGTCGACGGTCACCAGGTCGAAGGCGACCCGCTCGCGCTGCCGCGCGTCCCGCTGACCAAGTCGGCCCAGGTGCGCATGTGCGGCAACAGCGTGTGCCCACCGCTGTCCGAGGCGCTCATCCGCGCGAACTTCGCGCACGAACACGAAATTGTTGGGAGAGCAGCATGATTGATGCATACCCACTCCATTGGCCGACCGGCTGGCCGCGCACGGACGCATGCACGCTGAAGCCGGGCAAGTTCGGCACCAGGGCGGGGCCCTTCGGCCAGGTGAGGGACATCACGATCGCCGAGGCCAGCCAGCGCGTGCTGGCCGAGCTGGGCCGCATGGGCATCGACCGCCAGGACGTCGTGATCTCGACCAACCTGACGCTGCGCCTCGACGGGCTGCCGCGCTCCGGCCAGGCCGCGCCGCGCGATGCCGGCGCCGCGGTGTACTGGTGGGACAACCTGGCCGGCGCGCGCCGCGTAATGGCGATCGACCAATACTACCGCGTCGAGGAGAACCTGGCTGCCATCGCGGCGACGCTGGACGCCATGCGCGCCATCGAGCGGCACGGCGGCGCGCAGATCCTGGACCGGGCGTTCACCGGGTTCACGGCGCTGCCGGCGCCGTCGTCCACCAAGCCCTGGCGCGAGGTGATGATCTTCGGCGAATCCACGCCGACGGTCGAGCAGCTGCGTCAGCGGTACCGTGAGCTGGCGCGCACGCGGCACCCGGACCGCGCCGGCGGCAGCGATGCCGCCATGTCGGAACTGAACGTGGCACTGCGCCAGGCAGAAGAGGAGATTGGACGATGATCGAACGAGGACCAGACCGCCGGAGCGGCGGCTCGCACTTCACCAGCCCGCAGGCTGACCAGCGCCGGCCGGCGCACGAGCGGCGAGGCACGGTGCCGGCGACGCCGCCGCTGACCCGCGAGCAGCAGGTGTACGGCGAGCGCCGGGCGCATCCGAGAGAACGTTAGGGGAAAATGATGTCGGAAACATTTTTGGCAGCGGAAGAAGTGCGCGAGCTGACGGGCCGGACCAAGCATGCGTTGCAGGCGGACCAGCTGCGCGCCCAGGGCATCCCGTTCTTCACGAACGCAGTCGGGCGCCCGATCGTCCCGCGGGCGGCGATCGAGGGGCGGGCGAAGACGGCGAAACCGCCCGAGAAGGCTTGGGTGCCGGACGTATTACGGAATGGATGATGTATGGGACGCAGGCCGACAAAAAACTTAAACTTGCCGAAAGGAATGCGCGCGCGCGTGCGGGGAGGGCGGACATACTATCTGCTCGACCTGGGCGGAAAGCCGCGCAAGGAGGTGCCGCTCGCGGTCGACGATTACGTGGCCGCGGTGCAGAAGTGGGCCGAGCTGACGGTAAGCGCGGTGCCGGCGGCCGCCGCCGTGACGTTCCGGCACGCGGCCGAGCGCTACATGCGCGAAGTGCTGCCGACGAAGGCGCCTGGGACGCAGCGGAATAACCTGCGTGAGCTGGAAGTGCTATACCAGTTCTTCGACAAGCCGCCGATCCCGCTCGACAAAATCGACCCGGTGCACGTCCGGCAGTTTCTGGACTGGCGCGTGCGGATGACGATCGCGAAGGCAGTTGAAGCAAACCGGCAGCGGGCGTTGGAGAAGAAGCCGCTGCAACCGGTGCCAGCGGACCTCGGGCACGTGAGTGCAAACCGCGAAAAAGCGCTGCTGTCGCACATCTGGAATTTCGCCCGCGGTAAGGGGCTGACGAGCAAGGCCAACCCGTGCGCGGGCATCAAAGGCTTCAAGGAGGAGGGGCGCGACGTCTACATCGAGGACGACGTCTATCGAGTGGTGCACGATGCCGCCGAGCAGCCCCTGCAGGACGCGCTCGACCTGGCTTACCTGATCGGCCAGCGGCCTGCTGATGTGCTCAAGCTCACGCGCGCCGATATCAGGGACGGGGCGCTGCGGGTCGAGCAGGGCAAAACCGGGCATAAGCTGCGGATCGCCATCGAGGGGGAACTCGCGGCGCTGCTCGAGCGCATGGGCCAGCGCAAGGTGATGGGACTGGGCCTGATCAACATGCCGGACGGGACGCCCATGACGAAGTTCATGATGCGCGGCGCGATGGACCGTGCGCGCGCTGCTGCAGCGGCGGCCCGGCCCGACCTTGCAGAGCGCATCAAGGAGTTCCAGTTCCGGGATCTGCGCGCGAAAGCGGCGACCGACAAGGACGAATCGGCGGGCATGACGGCGGCGCAGGAGCAGCTCGGCCACACGACGCCGACCATGACCAGGCACTACGTCCGGCACCGGAAAGGCAAGCTGGTCACGCCGACAAAATAGCGTTTTGCGGAAAGAGTCTGCGATTGCGGAAAAATGGTATGGTCGAGTGCTGGTTGTCGAAACCTGCTCCGGTGCTATAATCCGGGCCGGTACGCGGCCATGGCGAAACTGGTAGCCGCAGCAGACTTAAAATCTGCCGCCGAGAGGCGTGCCGGTTCGATTCCGGCTGGCCGTACCAACTCCTTCCTCCGTCGGCAACCATCTT
>Ga0308168_1000409_pt1 | contig 54030 bp, 44 predicted proteins | sample PhyCR2_FD_202133 | JGI IMG/M metagenome (GOLD analysis project Ga0308168, IMG submission 202133) | Phyllosphere microbial communities from UC Gill Tract Community Farm, Albany, California, United States - DLSLRC.R2 | ecosystem: Host-associated > Plants > Phyllosphere > Unclassified | place: USA...
CGCCGCGAAAGACAAGGCAGGCGCCCTGCTTGTTCCGGCGGCCGTACAGATGGCCATGGCCAAAGCCGCTCGTGCAGCGGGTAATATTCGTTGCCCTATTTGCGAAGCCTGCCGGGAAGGTAAATGCGATTTGGGAGCTACGGCATGAGTGACGTGCTAAATAACTGGATGGGCGAACAATCCCGCCTCAACCGAGTCTTGATCCTTGTACTCGACAGCCTCGCCGAACCAAACCCGGTGACACCGCTGTATAGCGCTGGCGTCATGCAGCGCTCAGTGCAATTGTACCGACGCACCGAATTCTCACAGTTCGCGGCTATCAGTCCGTGGCTGACCGAATTGCAAAACCCTGGCAACGATGCCTTTCGCAGACTGCTCGATGACCCTGAACGCAACTGGGGCTGGATCGGCAGTATGGACAGGGCCGACCTCGACAGCCTGACCCAGCATTGGATCGCGCGCATGGTAATCGACGAAGACGGCGACCGCTCGCTGTTTCGGTTCCAGGACAACCGGGTGCTGGCGCGCTGCCTCGCCAATATGAAGGATAGCGAGTTGCCGCTGCTGCTTGGGCCAATCGGCAGTGTGCTGTATTGGGACGAGAATCAATGGAAAAGTGCGGACAACAGCAGATCTGGAATGTATCCGGTACCTAATCCAGAGCCATGGTTGCGCAATCCCGAGTCCGGTGAACAGGCTCGCAGCATCTTGCGCGAAAACCTAAAACGATGGTTATTGACCTATCACCTTGAGGCAGCTGCCACCCTAGCTGAGACCCGAGTGGTCAGTGAATGGCTTGAGTATCAACTGGATTTACTTGATGTCTGGGGCTGGCAACTACCAGAGCAAAGGGAGTTGATGTTGAGTCGTCGACTGTCAGAACAATGTATGCAAGATGTCGCATGGTCTCCTTTGCCAAATGAAACTTCTTTAGAGCATTTTGAAAGATGCAAACGAGTATTCAGCTGAGTTTATCAACCCACTTTAGTTATGTTTTAAGTTTTCTCGGGACGCGACGATGAGCAAGTTATCAGCTTCACTCACTTTAAATTCATTACTACTTATGGCGCTCCCTTTATTCGGCGCCTGTACCTCCGCCAGCCAAATTGCTCAGAGCAGCATTGAAGACATTACCAGCCACTACGGGTCCGACTCGTTTACCCTGGTAGCGACTACACCTGCAAATTTTGGTCTAACAGCAAAATCACAATATTCACCACTAGCTGGTCAGGATTGCAAAACTTATTCAGCGGGCTTAGGAGGAGAAGTAACCCGACGGCATCAAAAAACAGATCAGATTGATGTAAAGAATATCGAACAAACTGCCCGCTTCGATATTCCGCTCAGTTATAGCATAGCCGGATGCAAGATGGAGTTGACTCGCGTAGACATGGCCATTGACGGCCGCTATGGCACATCTTCATTGGATATCGGGGGAGATTTCGGCGGAATAACTGTAAAAGAAAATACGACCAATGACGGATCGTCTTCATTAGGCGATGATCACTCTGAATTTAGAGGTCTATGTACTTGGATGTTCCAACTAAGCGTGGAAAGAATCGAAAAAGACGGAATTTCAAAAATATTATCGTGCAGCGCAGCTAATTCTGAATGGAACGTGCCCTCCGACTATTTTGAACGCAATAAGCCGGGCGGAACTGTTCAACGATCAAGCATTAAAAACAAAGAAGTAAAATTCACATTCCGCTTGGCGAGAGATGAAGAACCTAGCATGGACAATCGGTGGATCAAGACCACAGAAGGATGGAAGCCCTGCCAGGAAACCGCAACATCAAAAAGGTGCCAAACGCCTCCAGTTTTCAAAAAATTCAAAATGGACGGCCGCGAGTGTACGGTATATCCAACTTGCACTGAATAAGGACATTCGCTATGACGGATCCATACCTGTGTGATAAAAGCGTGTGCCCCGCCAGAGGCAGCTGGATCAGCTTTAGATTGGTGGACGAATTTGGAGATGGCAAACCCTACGCCGGCTTGAGCTATGAATTGACCGATGCAGAGGGTCAAAAGTACGATGGCACTCTGGACAGCGATGGCTACGCCAAAGTAATCAATAACTACAAAGGCCCGGTAACTCTGACGTTAGCAAAACCATATGCGGGTGGAGACGCTTGGTATGACACCCTTGCCGACCGAAAAGATTACCGAATTCCTCTGACTGAATTTCAGGTCGCAGCTGAAAAGACGTTACATCGGCCAATCGGCAGTACAGCAAAAACTGGCGCGTACAGAGCCTCCTCAGAACAAGCCGAATTTTACAACGTAGAAGTTCGGCAATTTGTAAAACACAAACGGCACTTGCCGGCCCCGGCAAAACTATCCAAGCCGGTACCTTACGGCTGGACAAAACTTGCCTGTGATTTCGCCGCGGGAAGAGTTCCGGATTACGGAACGGCTCTATTACCAGATAAACACTATGTACTGGAAGTCCGCGCGCTACGGGCGTTCAGGCCATTAATTTCTTTGGCGCCTGACTTCAGCGCGGTAAATCTTTATAACCTTTCTTTGTTGGCGACGCTGAGCTACGGCGATTTCGGGCAAGTACCTGAGAATCCTAATGCACCAAAAGACGTCGACAACCCGAAGGCACAAGAACCTGGGGGAGAAGTAAAATTCCCTGCGGTAGGAACTATCGGCCATGTGCTACAGACTTGTTTGGCCTGTTATCAGGAACCCATGCGTTATGCCGATGCCAAGACTGTAAATTATCCCATTGTTGAAGATGTGCCTTATTCAAAACGATTGGAAATCATACCTTACGATCCGCAACATTATAAGAGTGCCGACGAACAGGAAACTCCTTCGCAAGTTCATTTTTTTAATGATAAGCGCGGATACTCATTGGATTCAAAAAAAACCGATACGCAAGCCTACGCCACACATGATGACCGAATGATTCTCATAGCCGTACGCGGAACAGCGGAAAAGTGGGATGCTTTGCGCGATGGTGACGCGGAGCAAGTACCAGTAAAAGATGGCGTCGGCAAGGCTCACAAAGGATTCCACGAAGCCTATGAAGTATTACAACCTTTTGTGGTTAAGTATCTCGCCAGATTCCGTACAAATAACCAGCGAGTTGTGGTTTGTGGCCACAGCCTGGGTGGGGCGATAGCGCTTCTGTTAGCTGAATGGATACGTAATAAATTTGACGACCAAGCAATACTTTATACCTTCGGCTCACCTAGAGCAGGTGATGCGGACTTTGTCGAGGGAGCCAAACCTCTCGTTCATCACCGAATTGTAAACAACAATGATCCGGTACCCAGCGTACCCGCAGCTTGGATGGATACCAAGCAAGCAGTCTGGGTTACCGGAGTCGCAGCTACTGTTACTGGAGGAGTCGCACCGATTGTAGGGGGAATCATATTTGGTGCCGGATTGAATCGGTTCGGCGGGAAGCCTTACCGGCATCATGGCATACAACGCTACTTCACCCCTTTGCGGCTGCCAGGTAACCAGATTTCATCGGTATTGTGGACTCCAGGTTGCGAAGGGTATGAAGAGTCGGCAATGACACAGCTTTGTTATGCGAATATCAAAAATAATGACACTCCTGAACGTAGCAACTTCGGAGTACAGGTGATGAACGGGGCAGACCATACAATGCTTGGCGGCTACATTCCCGCCTGCTGGGCGACTTTGCGACGCTGGCAAGATACGCAAACCAGCGGCGGGAAAATCATTACCTCTCGCGAAGCGCTCAATCTGCGGACACAATTAAGATTCTACCGCTCCGAATTAGAAAAATGGCAGAGCGTGCAGCAAGTGGAATTTCCAGGAGGAACGATTGAAGGCAGACCTCAGGATCGCGCAACGGCTCTCCAGAGAAGATCAACTATGTCTGATCTTCAAACTCGCCAGAAGGAAATTGCTCTGGCAGTGAGCCATAATCAAAAAGAGCTCGAAAATATCGAGACTACGCTGAAGAACATAGATTTATTGGAGCAAACAACTGTAGAGCTTTCCGACGTTTACGGTGATCGTGCCGAGTTACCGGAACTGAAAACTCAAATCCAACGATGGGCTGATCACAAAGAGAATCAAGCCATCGTGCGAGTTGCCCAAGTCCCGCAAGGGGCGATAGCGAACACCGCTTGAGCTATCCGAGTTCGAGCACAAACAGAGAGCCATGGGTAGGCGATTGTTCTACCCAAGGCTACGTTTCTATATGCACTTTAATGGTGAACATCTTAGAGGACACGCACTGGCAAAAAAGATGGAGCTTAAATCGAATCGCGTTCCGCAAACTGAAGCCGGTCAGCTACCAGCAGGACTCCGGCATGGCTGCGGAGAAACCGGTGATCAAGCGCTTCAACCTGCGCCTGGAAACCCGCACCACCCGCGTCAGCCGTCGCGACTACGATTTCGAAAAACCCAAGCTGCTGCCCGAAGGGGCAGTCAAATCCGAATTCGCCCCGGACCTGGAGGACTACGATTACCCCGGCCGCTTCACGACTCGCGAGCGCGGCAAGTTCCTCTCGACCCGCGCCCTCGAACGCCATCGCAGCGACTACAAACTCGCCGAAGGCAAAGGTGATGAACCGACGCTGACCAGCGGCCATTTCCTCACACTCGCCGAACACCCGCGCGCCGAGTGGAACGATCTGTGGCTGCTGCTGGAAGTCTTCCACGAAGGCAAACAACCGCAAGTGCTCGGCGAAAACGTCACCAGCGACGTCACCGACAACAAGAGCGATTTCCACCAGGGCTACCGCAACAGCTTCCTCGCCACCCCGTGGGACGCGCACTACCGCCCTGCCCTCGAACACCCGAAACCGAAAGTCCTCGGCAGCCAGACCGCCGTCGTCACCGGCCCGCCCGGCGAAGAAATCCACTGCGACCAATACGGCCGCATCAAAGTGCAATTCCACTGGGACCGCGACGGCCAGTCCGACGATAAAACCACCTGCTGGATGCGCGTCGCCAGCGGCTGGGCCGGAGCAGCCTACGGCGGCATCGCCATCCCGCGCATCGGCATGGAAGTCCTCGTCACCTTCCTCGAAGGCGACCCCGACCAGCCCCTCGTCACTGGCTGCCTGTATCACAAGGAAAACGTCGTCCCCTACGACCTGCCCGCCAACAAGACCCGCAGCACCTTCAAAACCCTCAGCTCCCCGGGCGGCAAGGGCTACAACGAATTCCGCATCGAAGACAAGAAAGGCGCCGAACAGATCTACCTCCACGCCCAGCGCGACTGGGACGAAAACATCGAACACGACCAGAAAATCCGCGTCGGCAACGAACGGCATGACACTGTTGAAGCCAATGTGCTTAGCGAGTTCAAGGTTGAAGAACACCGGATCACCCACCTGGACCGAATCAGCGAAATGCGCGCGGATGATCACCTGACAGTGGGTGTGACGCAGCATGTGAAGGTTGGGACTGGGCAGTTTGTTGAGGCTGGCAACGAAATCCATTATTACGCCGGCCAGAGAGTCGTGGTCGAAGGCGCCATGGAACTGACCGCCAAGGCTGGCGGCAGCTTCGTCAAGGTCGATGCGGGTGGCGTGACCATCAGCGGCGCTGAGGTGAAGGTCAATACCGGCGGCTCGCCCGGGGTGGGCACGCCGGCGGCGCCGTTGTTGCCGGGGCCGATGAAGGTTGTGGATGCGGATAAGGCGGGGAAAGCACCGCTCCCTGCCCGTCTTAATGAGTCAGGTATCACCCCGCTGTGCGGAAAACAGAGTAACGGCGCTTGCAGCCGTAAGGATTGCACATGCATGTAAAAACGCTGAGCGCCCTCCTCGCAGAGCCTCGTTACGACTTTTCAGACCTGCCCGCTACAAGCGAATCGCTGTGTTTCATCATCGACCAAGGGCTCCAGCCAGACGCTTTGGGTCGTCTTTATCGATTAGGCGAACCCGTCGTCGCTCAAGGTCTGTTTGTAGGGACAGACCTTGCAGAGATTCCTGACGAGCCATTGTGGCTGGTGGCCCCAAAGGGCGGCAAAGTGGCAAAGGTCGCTGTGGAACTATGTGAGGAACGCTTTTCGGGAATTGCAATCTCAACCCGGGATCCTGAAAAAGCTCTGGCTCATGCGCGCTGGCTGCTTAAGGCAAACGATGGTTCAGGTGGCCAAAGTCTGCTGAGTTTCCACAAGCCGAGTTTATGGGCTGCGCTGGCCTACACCGCCGATAAAGCATTCGACCAGTTACTAGGCTGCTGGGAGGCGGTCTACAGCCCTGCGCCAATTCATTTCGGTCAAGAGCGTGGGCGATGGCTGACCTGGAAGGCCACCGATCAATCAACGTGGGACGGTGACAGAGCGGCGTTCAATCTGCCCGAGGCGGCCGCGAAAGTACAAGCGCGCCTGGGCTGGATGTACTGGATCGATGAGGAATACACAGCATTCAATGAGCCATCCGATGACCGCTTGAATGACATGGCGGACAACCTCGACATGCTGCTCAAAAACAACATTTATGATGGCGATCACCTGCTCAAGCTTGGCCATGTCGTGAACGGCCCGCTGTTCGAGACCCAGCCTGGGATCATGGCGATCCTGCAATCAAAGGACGAGTCGTTTATCAAAGTAGATCGGCTCCTGGAATCAGCCGCCGTTGCCCAACACTAAGGCGACGCGACAACAGAACGGAATCACCATGGAAATTACAAATCACGCCGTAATGCCCGGCGAAACTCTGGGCCAGATTGCTACGCGCTACAACACTACTGTGGCGCAACTTCGTCAGATGAACCCCTTCATCACCAACCCGGATAATGTCAAAGTCGGATGGAACCTGAGCGTTCCAAAAGCCGCTCAATCGCCTGCTGCGCCTGCCGCTCAGACACCTGCCGCAGCTCAACCGCCTGCGCAAACGACCCCGGAAGCCGCAACTCAGTGCTCTGCGGAGGATCTGGTTGAACTGGAGCCTGTCAAAGACACCCCAGATCAGAGCTCAAAGACTTTCAAACCGCACGCGCCTCCCTGCTCGAAAAAGTTTGCCAGTGCGATTTATGCCACCGAAGAGCAAGAATTTTGGCTGCTTCCCGAACGGGCAAAGTCCGCTATCAAAGAATCCATGTTTGCCCTGGAAAAAATGATTGCGCCCAGCAAACCACGTGATGCACGCCTGAACGGGTTGCAGGAATCTGGTTTGCTGGAATACTTCCTTGAGCCTAAGCTGAGTAATTTCCTCACGGGCGCACAGCGTGCACGTATGGAAGAGTTTGAAGCGATGGGCGATGAGATCGAAATCGATCCCGCCACCGCTAAAAAAAGGCAGAACGAAGCTAATGGAAACAAACCGACAGTCGCTCCTGCTCAGTCCACGGACGAGGACACGCCGGTATCTCGCCTCGACCGTCTAGCGGCAGACATAGCTACTGACCAGCACGTTCACGAAGCATATGCCGACTTTTACAAGCGGCGGGCTGAGTGGGTCGCGCTAAAAAAAGAAGCGGTAGCGGCCGCTAAGCTGGAAGGCTACACCTACGAAAGCGGCTCGCTGTACTCCAAGGAGGCGATTGAAGCGCGCGCACGTGTGCAAGCTTATCTGGAGGCTCGCAAGAAATTCCTCGGCAACAAAAACTTCAAGCAGGTATCGCTGGAAGACGTTGCCAAAGCCTTGGCGGAAAAGAAAAAAAGTTACGACAATATCTGCAGTGGCATGACTGACTGCACCGCCGATCTGGTCGGCTATGTTTACACACTACACAAAAACGCCGATGCGCTTGATTACCACGCTTACACCGAATCCATCATGAAGGCTTCCGATTATGGAATCGCGCTTCCAGAGTTTGCGCTGATAAACGACGGCCTTGCCTCTGGCATCGAACAATTCAAGCTGTATTTGGATACAGAGAAAAAGCAATCGGAAGCAACTGCGCAACTTCAGGACAAGTACAAACGCTGGATCGAAGCAACAGGCCAAAATGCCCAGGCCCCTGCAGGTTTGGTGGAAGCAGAGCGTGCAAAGTGGGACCAACTGCAGAAAATCAAAGAAGACCTCTATACAGCCGCTCAGAATAATGTCAACGCGACGAAACCCCGACGTTATCTGATCTGGGAGCCGGAAGCGTTCCAGCCCAAGCCAGTAGATCGCATGGTTAAACCTGGTTTTCCTTTGCGCGAAGTCAGCCTTTCGGACGCCAAGGGCACTCCGTTGGGCTGGTTCAGTATGTCGAACCTGAAAGACGCAAAAAAAATAATGAAAGAGGACTTCAAAAAAGTCCCTGGCTCTGTATCCAAGGCCTTTAGAAGTCCCCCGACAGATGCCACTGAAGGTTCTGATAAAAACAGTGAGCTCAGTTCGTTCCGCCAATGGCTGTTGGCTCAGGGCGCTGTAAAGTTCAGCGATCAGGTCGGCGACTGTTTCGATGAAAAAGGCTGGTTCAAAGCCAAAGACTTTTACGCTCACTTAAAAAAGGAAGGCTATGAGGTCACTGAACTAGAGGACGAGGCAGCTCTTACCAATTGGGGTAAGCATCTTCAGCAACTGGTGTTTCAGAAAAGTGTGCGCGGTAAAGTGAGACTCTTCGATGCCAGTCCTCAGGCGCAGTTCGTTCGCTGCTTGACACCTCCACAACCAAGCATTCACGCTGAAGTGAAGCTGGAAAGCCCCCCCATCAGCGCTGCAGAAGGTTTCCAGGCGTCGGCCAGCGCGGGGATGAGCCTCGACTTGGCACGCGGCGAAGTGGAATTGATGAAAGTCGATATGCCCGCCCAAGCGAGCGCACAGGAAATCACGCTCGACTACCTATTGGACGGTAGCCCACAAAAAATGAATTTTGGGCGTTTCTCCTTCCACTTCGGCGTGAAGGCGTGGGGATATGCTGGTGCTTCGCTGCTACTTGCCGGCAGCGTCGAATTGAGTCCTATCTTCGGTAACGTCAAATACGGTGCCTCATTGAGCCCGGTCAAACGCGCACAGCGTGAAGATGCCTCAGCCAAACAGGAGCGCGCCGATCACGCAGCCGCCAAGCAAGCAAAAGCCGACAGCGGCGACGATAGTCCTACTCCAGATCTCGTCCATCAATCAAAAGCCCCAACCGCTGCGGGCACCCTGAGCACAGGTCAAATGTCGACTGGTCGCCTCGCCAATGTTCAAATCGAAAATGGCGCGAAGGCAAGCTTCAACGTATTCGGCGGTTTGCAAGCCGCTATTGAGCTCACTGGTGCACTAAACTGGGCGCCGCCAAAAGAGCTCGTCGCCCGAAGTACCGCGCCATCGTTGGGTATAAGCGGTCCTAAAGACGCAAGGCCAGCCAATCCATGGCTGACGCTTGCAAAATTGGGCGGGTCCGTAGGAATCGCGTTAGGCGCAGGATTTCAAGGGAACGCTCAGGTTTCTCTTGATAAAGGACGGTTCATTCTTAATTTGAAGGCAACAGTAGTGCTTGGACCGGGCGCTAACGGTAGTTTCAAATTTGAAGTGGGTTATGAGGCGGTGGTCGACCTCATTAATATATATCGCAAAGAGCTGCATAAGACCAAAGGCGGTAAAGTTGAGTGGATGGATCCTGAAGCGAGTGAGTATGCCTCCGCACTTAACGCTTTGGGCGTTGCCGGATTGAATGTGGCAATGGCGTACATGATGCGTTGGGATGTTGTGATGGGTCTTTATGAGTCTCTGACGCGACGTGGCAAGGGCGGACCGATTGCGGACGCGATCATGAATTATAAGAACCAAAGCGAGCTCGAAGAGTGGATTATTAATGCAATTCCTAACGCGCTGGGCCCACTGTTAAGAACGCTTATAAGCCAGCCCGAAGAATTTAAAATTACTACAGCCAGCCCTGAAGACAATAGCATATCTGACAAGGGTCGCACATATAGTCAATCCGAAGGCCATGTTCTCCAGCAAAAAGCCATAGAAAGAATTTTGCGCTGGATAGTCAACAATGCAAAAAAAACCAACACTATTGACAAAGCACAAAGACAATTTGAACTCGCATGCATGTCAATGAATGAGTTTGGCATAAAGGAGCAAGCTGGAGAACAAGAGTATTGCAAAAATCGTATGTCACTAGATACTTTCATGGCGGAAAGCGTTCAAAGCCTCTTTGACGATACAATTGTTGAAGTACGTAAAAACTATAAATCGCACGCAAAATTACTTGGCGCAAATCTAGCCGATTATTGTCAACAAAATTATGTCCCATCACCAACCTACTCGCTTAGTGGGGCGACACCCTATTTAAAAGGCTACCAATGAACAGACTAATAAAAATCAAATTAAATCAAATCATTCTAATGTTCAGCTTGGGTTTGATTTCAGTATCGCCGTATAGCGCCAATTTTACCAATGCATCCTCAGTCCCTCAGCAAAGTGGACCAAGCGGAATCATTCTTTACAACCAGATGAAAATAGATGCGGCCATTCCACAGCTAGAGCGAGAGGCAAAAAACGGCGTAATAGAATCACAGTATTATCTTGCCGAAGCTCTTCGAAAGAAAAATGGATACATGACTCCCGAAGCCCAATTTTGGTATGAATCGGCAGCAGAGAAAAAAAACATATACGCAATGATTCAGTTGGGTCGAGCAAAAAAAGATCTTTGCGCAACGATGGGAAATTGCCCGTCGTCAAAAAAAACTCAAGCAGAATGGTTCGTAGAGGCAAAAAAAATAACGTTACCCAAGGCAAATAATGGCGATCCTGAATCCTTATACTTGATGTACGAAATCACGCTGGATCACCATTGGTTAGAAAAATCTGCTAATGCAGGCTATCCGCTCGCGCAATATTGGATGGCGATCAGCGAAAGGCAGGGTGAGGGTTACTTCTTTACTCCTGGAGGACGTGAAGCGTCGGTCAAAAAATGGCTGCTCCTCTCTGCGGAAGGTGGCAACCCTAAAGCTATGATGCAATATCTAGAGACGCTTTATAAGCAAGGGGACATGGCGAGCATTCGACATTGGCTCGAGAAGGCTGCCGCAACAGGCGAACAAGCTGCAATGAGTAACTATGGTGCGTACATTTCACATACGCCAGATAAAGTAGGTTACTCTTTGGATTTAGTCAAAGGCTACGCTATTTTCTCTTTGTTAAAAGAACTCGGTGACGCCGGTGGCGTGCAAGATTATGTCGACCGTAAAATCGAAAAAATTTCTGAAAAGATGACGCCAGAACAAATTGAAGAATCAAAAATCGTCGCTGAAGAATGGAAAACCAATCACCCACCGCTGTCTTTCTTCCCCGACAAGCTGAGTAATTGAGTATATTTTTAGATTGTCCGCACCCAAATTCCATCTAGATGAATTATCGCCACTGCCCTTGATGAACGACTGAATAGGCAAAGACTTCAATGAAACTGCTGGCCACTGCGTTAACATTTTTAAGCCTAGTATCAGCCCAGTCAAACGCGCTTACGAACGAACAATCTCAGGCAAAAACCAAGGGCATTGAACTATACAATCAATACAAAGCTATCTCTGCAATTGAACCACTAAAAAAAGCAGCCGAAGGCGGTGACGATGAAGCACTTTATTATCTCGGTGAAGCGCTAAGAAAAAAACAACCGTCACATGACTCCGGAGGCTAAAAAAGCATACGAAAGCTCCGCAAAAAAGGGGAACATCTACGCCATGATTCGCCTTGGAAGGATTGGAGAAGATTTGTGTACGACCATGAATAACTGTCCTCCAAGCGAAGACTCTGCCAGTAGCTGGGTAATTAATGCTAAAAGCCTTGCAGTTGAGCGAGCAAAGCAGGGCGATAGCGAGTCGATGTACCTGCTATATGAAATGACGGGCAACGAGGAATGGCTGGAGAAATCCGCAGAGAATGGATTCGCATTTGCTCAGTTCCGTCTGGCGACGAAGTACCAAGAAGGGAATGGCTCATTTTTACTACCCTCAAGGCGCAACCAAGCTATCGAACGATGGATGAAGGCATCCGCGGAAAATGGTTATCCACTCGCAATGATGGGGTTAGCCGCGATCATGATAGAAAAAAATGATTTAGCCTCGTTCAGATTCTGGAACGAGAAAGCCGCCGACTCAAGCTATGTAGAAGGTGTATTTGGATATGCATCTTACATAGGTGAAGAAAACTCCAAGTACGGTTTCACGTTCGACCCAGTAAAGTCGTATGCTTTACTTTCAAATCTGCTGGAGCTTAATGGCGGAGGTAACGTAATACGAGATGTCAACGACACATTACCTGACATAGAAAAAAACCTGTCAAAAGAGCAATTAGAAAAAGCAAAAGAACTTGCAAAAACGTGGAAGGCCACTCGCCCACCGCTCTCGTTTTTTCCAGATAAGTTAGGGTACTGAAATTTAGCAGCACAGCCTTATCATTAATTTTTTTCGAGCACGTCAAAGCCCGTACCCTAATGACTCATATCGCAAACGACAAATGCCCGAGACAAGGGAAAAGCAACCGTAAATAACTCAGCTCATGTTCACATCGGTTAACTCAGCCTTAACGCCACAGTCAGAGACTCCATATCACCGCACACCCTCAGCTCTCCCCCGCTGACGCCCAGTGCGGCAGGCTCGCCCGGCTTCGTGCCGGGCGCCTACCCGCAACGCTGGAGTCCTCTCATGAACATTCGTCCCTTCCTGCTCACCGCCACCCTCGCCTGCACCTCATACGCCGCACAGGCCCAAGCCAACGACACCTCCGCCACATCGAATCAAGCACCCTACCAATACGGCATGCCACTACACGTGGCGAAGGTGCTTTCGCTAACCGAGCCGCCGACTCTGGAATGCAAAGTCATCACCGCCGACATGAAATACATAGACAACACCGGCAAGCCCGCACAAATCAGTTACAGGAAATTATCTGACGCATGCAGTCAACAGAACTGACAGACGCTTCCGATTTTCCGGTTGGCCATAGGCGTGGGGTGGTTTCGGCGGTTATGCTCGGGGCCTTCCCTACTGCCGCAAGGATTGGCCATGCAGTTGTCGTTCCGCACGTTGTCGAGCTTCACTTCAATCCTGTGTTTTCTGCTGGCGCTGGTCTGGGGATTTTTTCCGGAGGTGTTGCTGGCGATCTGGAGCATTGGCTATTCGGAAGGCACTGGCGTAGTCGCAAGGCGCAGCGCGGTGCTGTTTGCGGCGTTGGGGGTGATGTTTTATTTGCTGCGCAATGCTCCGCCGTCAGCGGCACGCAGTGCACTGAGCAATGGTTTCATCGTCGGCTGTTTCGGTTTGGCGGCGTTGGGTTTTGGCGAATGGCTCAATGGCCATGCCGGCCCCGGGATTTTGCTCGCGGTGCTGGTCGAGTTCGCGCTGGGCCTAGGTTTCGTGCAGGCCCGGCGCGTGACGGTCGAACTGGGTAAAACGGTTGGTTAAACGGCTCGAGAGCGAGCGCTGGTTTGATGTGTCGTGGTTTGTTGCGCGAGGTCGGAACGCAGGCCAGCGACCAGGTTGTTGATTTCACGGCAGCTGTTCAGGCGGCTGGCGTCGATTCCACTAACGTAGAGATCGGCTTGGTCGGTTCGATGGTCGCCAAATACTTTGACGGACATCGACAAGTCTGGTGTCAGCGTGCACTGGCAGCGTTTCGGCAGGAAGCTGCTTTCAATGATATTGCGTAATTCCAAGGCAGATAAAAACATGGCGAACCCTCTCCTTTCTGTGCGATTGCCAATTAAGTATTCACGCTGACCCTCTGCTGCGCCTTCACGGGTGTGCCCCCGCTGTTTCCCTGGTGCGGCAAGTGGTGGTACTGCGAAATGCCCATTGGAGTGTAGGCGCCCAAATCCGGTGCGCCTCACCGAAAGAACGCATAAAACGTGCCTTTGATCGGTTCGTTTGGCGCCCTTCAAAATCAAGCAGTTGGAAAGATGGCCAGTATCCTGCTATTTGCAAAATGCATGAACCGACCGCCCGTCCACTGCAATCTGCAATCTCCGGCTGAATTTGCTTTCGAAGACCATGACGGCAAGAATGTCTCCCATTGCAATTCAACCCGCACGGAGGCCTTCATGAATTCCTTAAGCGTTTGCGCGATCACCGGTCTGTTGATCGCCAACCTTTCCACCCTCGCCCACGCCGCCAAGCTCGAAGACATCGCGCCGTATCCCAAAGCCGAAGCCGGGTTTACCCGACAAGTCATTCATCTGCCCAAGCAAGAGCAGGAAGAGAATTTCCAGGTTGAAATTCTCGCTGGCAAAACTCTGGAAGTGGATTGCAACCGTCAACGTCTGGGCGGTGTGCTCGATGAAAAGAACCTGCAAGGCTGGGGCTATCCGTTCTATCGCCTGGAAAAGGTCATCGGCCCGATGAGCACGATGATGGCTTGCCCGCCCGGCAGCCAGAAAAAGCGCGCTTTCGTTCCGGTCGTCGGTGATGGCTTCATGTTGCGCTACAACAGCAAGTTGCCAGTCGTGGTGTACGCGCCGTCGGACGTCGAAGTGCGTTATCGCATCTGGTCGGCGGCGGACAAAGCCGGCACCGCCCTGCAGGAATAACCGGAGCCCAGCCCTTGATTACTTGCCACGTCAGATATGTCATCGATCCTTACCAGTTATCCGCTTTCGAAGCCTATGCCAAAGCGTGGCTCGACATCGTTGAGCGCTTGGGTGGCACCCATCACGGCTACTTCCTACCCTCGGAGGGCGCGAGCAACATTGCTTATTGCCTGTTCAGTTTCCCGTCGCTGGCCGATTACGAAAGCTATCGACACATTGCAATGACCGACCCGGAAAGCACCGCACTGGTGGCCGACCTGGTTGAGAAGAAATTCATCGTCAGTTACGAGCGCACGTTTCTGCGCCCGCTGCTGCCCTGATCGACATCACTCCGGCACGCCGCAAGCAGCGGCGCGCTCGGCGACGTGGCGCAGGCTATCGAAGTTTATGTTGGCCCCTGAATCGATGGCGACGAATGTCTGATCGCGAACGCCGCTGCGCGCCACGTACTGCTTGATCCCCGCCACGGCCAGCGCACCTGAAGGTTCAGTGATCGAACGGGTATCGTCGTAGATATTCTTGATCGCAGCGCAGAGCTCGTCATTGCTGACCGTGATCACTTCATCTACGCAGAAGCGGCAAACCTCAAAGCCATACGCGCCAATCTGCGCTACCGCTACGCCATCGGCGAAGGTGCCGACACTGGGCAGGACCACCCGCTCGTCCGCACTTAAAGCCGCTTGCAGGCACGCCGAATGTTCGGACTCGACGCCGACGATCCGCACCTCCGGGCGCAGGTATTTGACGTAGGCCGCGATACCGGCGATCAAACCTCCGCCGCCGACCGGGATAAAGATCGCATCCAGCGCGCCTTGATGCTGGCGCAGGATTTCCATCGCCACGGTGCCTTGGCCGGCGATTACGTCTGGGTCGTCGAAGGGCGAAACGAACGTGCTTCCGCTCTGCTCGGCCAGTTGCAGCGCATGAGCGAGAGCAAACGGGAAACTCTCGCCATGCAGCAATGCTTCGGCACCGCGACTGCGCACGCCGAGCACTTTGAGCTCAGGGGTGGTAGACGGCATCACGATCGTCGCGGCGATGCCCAGTTCCCGCGCCGACAGCGCTACGCCTTGCGCGTGATTACCTGCCGAGGCCGTGATCACTCCCCGCGCTTTCTGCTCATCGCTCAGTTGCACGAGTTTGTTGTAGGCGCCACGGATCTTGAAAGAGAACGTCGGTTGCAGATCTTCACGCTTGAGCAGGATCCGGTTGCCCAATGCTTCCGACAACGCCGGCGCAGATTGCAATGGCGTGCGCACTGCAATGTCGTACACCGGCGCGGCCAGGATCTTTTTCACGTAGTGCTCAAGCATGGCTTGCTGGTCGGGGCTGTGCGGCATGGTCGTCTCCTGACATTTTTCAGAACCCCGGAGACAGAAAGTAAAAACCCGCCTCTAGGGCGGGTTGGGTGCTGCAGTCGTAAGCTAGCCCGCCAAATGAGGAATGGCGGTAATAATGCTTGGCTGGCAGCGCGATACGGTGAAAGTCATGGGCTGGAAATTAGCCTGCCGGCGGATGACAAGTCAATGGCCGCTGCAGAACTTTGAATCTTCCACAGAACGGAACAGTCACTGCAAAGGAGAACGACAACTTCCGCTCCAAGCCGATGAAAGTGGAGATCAACCATGAACATTCGCCAAGTGCTGTTCGCCGTACCGCTGCTGGCCGCCGTCCTGTCCAGCCCTGCTGTTTTCGCCGTCGATGAAAGCGACGCCGTCAAGAAACCCGAATGCCCGAAAGGCCAGGTCTGGGACAGTAAAACCCAGCAATGTGTGCTGCAGACCAGCGGCTGAAGACAGCCCTGCTAAACTGGCCGAGGTTTTATTCCAAGGAGGATCGCCCTTTGCCAATTTCATCTCGCACTGCCTTGCTGGTCATCGATGTTCAGAACGACTTCATTCCCGGCGGCCAGTTGCCGGTGCCTGAAGGTGACCGTATTGTGCCGCTGATCAACCGGCTCGCGCGCCAGTTCAGGCAAGTCGTTATTGCTCAGGACTGGCATCCGAGCGGGCATGTTTCGTTCGCATCCAGCCATCCGGGCCGGCAGCCCTACGACGTCATCGAGTTACCGTACGGCGCACAAACGTTGTGGCCGGATCATTGTGTGCAAGCCAGTGCCGGCGCCGCATTCCACCCGGAGCTGGATTTGCCACACGCGCAATTGGTCATCCGCAAAGGCTGCAATCCCGACATCGACAGCTACTCGGCCTTTCTCGAAGCGGACCGACGCACCACCACGGGTCTTGCGGGTTATCTGAAAGAACGCGGCATCGACACCGTGTACATGGTCGGCCTGGCCTTGGATTTTTGTGTGATGTTTTCGGCGCTGGACGCACGCGCGGCGGGCTTCAATGCATTTGTGGTGCTGGATGCCTGCCGGGCGATCGATCTGGACGGCTCGCTGGCTGCAGCGTTTGAGCGGATGCAAAGTGCAGGAGTCGAATTGATTCAATCCACAGAACTGGTCTGAACAACCACAGCCATCTGTGGGAGCGAGCCTGCTCGCGAAAGCGTTAGGTCAGTCAACGCAAACTTGGCTGACAGACCGCCTTCGCGAGCAAGCTCGCTCCCACAAGTAAATTTTCAACGTCATGAGCCTCAGGTGTCAGTGGGCAACCACAGCCTGAATCGCGCGCCACCCAACGGCGAACCTTCAACCGTCAGTGTGCCGCCCTGCGCTTCCAGTGCGCGGCGGCTGATCGCCAAACCGAGGCCGAATCCACCCGTCGCGCGATCACGGCTGCGGTCGAGCCGATAGAACGGTTCAAAGATCCGCTCGCGCTCGTCGTCAGGAATGCCGATGCCATCGTCGTCAACCCATATCTCACAACCGCCGGCAATGACCTGCACGCCAATCTGAATGCGCTTTTCGCAATAGCGCATGGCATTGCGCAACAGGTTCTGGATGGCCCGGGCGGTCAGGCGCGGGTCCAGCGCGAAGCGTTCGAGCTGACCGTGCAGCAGAACGTCAATCACGATCTCCGGCGATTCCAGCTCCTCATCGACGCTGCCGAGAATGCTGTCGATGAACTCATCCAGCGACACCTCGATGCGCTCGGGCGATTGCGCCGGATTCTGCAAACGGCTGTAGGAAAGCAACTCCAGCACCAATTCATCCAGCTCACGAATGTGCGCGACCAGGCTCTGCAAGCGCTCGCGGCTGGCGGCCGGCAAGTCTTCCGACAAGGCCAATGCCAGGCCGAAATCCAGACGCGTCAATGGCGTACGCAGCTCATGGGAAACGGCGTTAAGCAGATCACGTTGCTGGTTGAGCAGGTTTTCAATATCGCCAGCCATGGTGTCGAACACGTTGGCGAGGCTGCCGATGTTCGAACTCGGGGCGATTCTGGTTCGCTCGCTCAAGTGGCCTTTGCCGAAGCGTTCGGCGGTGCCTTTCAGACGCTCGAGATCGCGCCAGTGCGGGCGCAACCAGAGCAGCAGGCAGCCGAGCAACATGGCGCCGATCAGCACGTTGATGCTCCAGTACAACAGATCGACGTCGACCGGATCGGGCGGCACGACCATGCGCACGGCCATGTCCGCATTCAGCGGAGTTACCGCCAATGTTCGCCAGCCCCAGTCGCCGATGCGCACCACGTTTTCACCACGGTGCAGACGTTCCTGCTCGATGGGAGTGAACACCGGGTCGTCGATTGGCGTCAGGACGATGTGCAGCGGCTGGAATTCCTTGTCCATCGCCGCTGCAATCTCCGGCCACTGCTCTTGCGGCGCAGCATGAAACTGCTTGGTGATCAGCGATTGCAGACCTCGGGAAAAGTCCAGGTTGTAGGTGACGAAGCGATCCCGGAAGGCCATGACCACCAGATCCGGCACCAGATAGATCGCCGCGCTATAGGAGACGATCGTCACCAGATACAGGCGAAACAGAATACGAAACATCAGCTCAGCATTCCCACTCGGAGCGGCTGAACAGATAGCCCTTGCCCCACACGGTCTTGATCTTGCGCGCCTCGCCGGCGTGATCATCGAACTTGCGCCGCAGCTTGGAAATCGCCACGTCCACCGAGCGGTCAGTGCCATTGAACTCGATGCCGCGCAGCCGCTGCAGAATCTGATCGCGACTCAGCACTTCGCCGGCGTGCCGGGCCAGCACTACCAGCAAATTGTATTCGCCGCTGGACAGTTCAACCGCATGATCACGCCAGGTCACGGTGCGCTCGGACAGATCAATGCACAGATTGCCCATGACGATCCGGTCATTGACGGCCAACGGCTCGCCCAGGCTGCTGCGCCGCAACAAGGTACGCACCCGCGCCAGCAGCACCCGTGGCTCGCAGGGTTTGGTGACGTAATCGTCAGCGCCCATTTCCAGGCCCAGCACTTGATCATGGCTGTCATCGCGGGCTGTGAGCATGAGGATCGGCAAGGTCGCTGAATCGGCGCGCAGCAAGCGGCACACTTGTAAACCGTCGAGACCTGGCAGCATCAGATCGAGGATCACCAGATCCGGCGGACTGATCCGCGCCCGTTCGCGCACATGGTCGCCACGGCCGATGACGCTGACGGAATAACCGTTGCGCTCCAGATAGCTGGAAATCAGTTCGGCGAGGGCGGTGTCGTCTTCGACCAGGAGGATGTTGGGCATGGGATGTTCCAGAAAATGCTGGGGCGACAGTCAGGGCTCATTCGCTCGCACATTGAAATGCGATCTCCTGCGGGAGCGAGCCTGCTCGCGAAAGCGACCGAACTGTCGCAATAAATTTCAAGGCCTGCAGGATATACGCCCTCACCCGCCACTGAGCAAAACCCTTACACAATTTCACACAGCAACTACAAAGCTTCACCGCTAACCTCCCCGTCTGGCCGTAGGATGCGGCCTTCAATATTGGGGGTTGTACATGTCTGGAAAACTGCTGGCCGGGCTCGGCCTGATCGCACTGGCGCTGACGCTGAGCGCTTGTGATTCGTCATCGAACGCCGAAGAGCAGGCGCCGCCGGCGACGGTGCGCATCGAGACCATCAAAGCCCAACCCCTGTCGATCAGCAGCGAACTGAGCGGCCGCATCGCCGCGCCACGGATTGCCGAAGTGCGTGCGCGAGTGGCCGGCGTGGTGTTGCAACGCACCTACCGCGAAGGCAGTGACGTGAAAAAAGGCGATGTGCTGTTCCGCATCGACCCGGCACCTTTCAAGGCGGATCTGGACAGTGCCGAAGCCGCGCTGCGCAAAGCCGAGGCCAACGCTTTTCAGGCGAAACTGCAGGAACAACGCTATGCGCAGTTGATCGAGGACCGGGCCATCAGTGGTCAGGAATACGACAACGCCCGCGCCGCTGCCCGGCAAACTGCCGCCGACGTCGCCGCCAGCAAGGCAGCGCTGGAACGGGCGAAACTGAACCTCGGTTATGCCACCGTCACCGCGCCGATCTCCGGCCGTATCGGCCGCGCGCTGGTCACCGAAGGTGCGCTGGTCGGACAGAACGAGCCCACGCCGCTGGCGCTGATTCAGCAGCTCAACCCGATCCACGCCGACCTCACCCAGTCGACTCGCGAGCTCAATGAACTGCGCCGGGCGTTCCGTTCCGGGCAGTTACAGGAAGTCGGTCAGGATCAGGTCAAGGCCACACTGATTCAGGATGACGGCAGCCTGTATCCATTGCCTGGCAAGCTGCTGTTCAGCGACATTACCGTTGATCCGGGTACTGGTCAGATAATCCTGCGCAGCGAATTTCCCAACCCGGATCTCGACCTGCTGCCGGGCAGTTTCATCCGCGTACGCCTTGAACAGGCAACCATCCAGAACGGCATCACCGTGCCGCAACGCGCGGTGCAGCGTGACAGCGCCGGCATTGCCCAAGTGCTGACAGTCGATGAGCAGATGCGCGTGGCGCAGCAACCGGTGCAACTGGGCGCGGTGCAGAACAATCGCTGGATCGTCACCGGCGGCCTCAAACCCGGCGACCGTATTGTCATCGAAGGCCTGCAACACGCCCGTCCCGGGGAAAAGGTACAGATCGACGAAACCCCTCTTCCACTTGCCCAGACCACTGGTCAGTAAGCAGGACGCTTTAATATGCCGCAGTTCTTTATCGACCGTCCGGTGTTTGCCTGGGTGGTCGCCCTGTTCATCCTGTTGGCCGGTGCGCTGGCCATTCCGCAGTTGCCGGTCGCGCAATACCCGGACGTCGCGCCGCCGCAGATCGAAATCTACGCCGTTTACCCCGGCGCCTCGGCGCAGACCGTCGATGAAAGCGTGGTCAGCCTGATCGAAGAAGAGCTCAACGGCGCCGATCACTTGCTCTACTTCGAATCGCAAAGCAGCCTGGGCAGCGCGACGATCAAGGCGACTTTCCAGCCGGGCACCAACCCCGAGCTGGCGCAGGTCGATGTACAAAACCGCCTCAAGGTAGTCGAGTCGCGTCTACCGCAAGCGGTAAACCAGCAAGGTTTGCAGGTGGAGAAGGTCTCTTCCGGTTTCCTCTTGCTGATTACCCTGACCTCCAGCGACGGCAAGCTCGATGACGTGGCGCTCAGCGATTATCTGGCGCGCAATGTGATGAACGAAATCAAGCGCCTGGACGGTGTCGGCAAGGCGCAGTTGTATGGTGCCGAGCGGGCGATGCGGGTCTGGATCGATCCGCAGAAGCTCATCGCCTTCAACCTGACGCCGGCCGATGTCAATGAAGCCATCGTTGCGCAGAACGCCCAGGTTTCAGCGGGCAGCATCGGTGATTTGCCGTCGCCTTCCACACAGGAAATCACTGCGACGATTCTGGTCAAAGGCCAGTTGTCGACGCCGCAGGAATTCGCCGACATCGTGCTCAAGGCCAATCGCGATGGCTCCACGGTGCGCATCGGTGATGTCGCGCGAGTGGAGATCGGCAGTCAGGAATATCAGTTCGGTACACGCCTCAACGGCAAACCGTCCACCGCCGTTGGCGTGCAGCTTTCTCCAGGCGCCAACGCGCTGAACACCGCGACACTGGTGCGGGCGAAGATGGATGAACTGGCGCGCTACTTCCCGGCCGGCGTGGAGTACAAAATCCCGTACGACACTTCGCCCTTCGTCAAAGTCTCGATCACCAAGGTGATTTACACCCTCGGCGAAGCGATGCTGCTGGTGTTTGCGGTGATGTTCCTGTTCCTGCAGAACGTGCGCTACACGCTGATCCCGACACTGGTGGTTCCGGTGGCGTTGATGGGCACTTTCGCGACCATGCTGGCGCTGGGGTTCTCGATCAACGTGCTGACCATGTTCGGCATGGTGCTGGCCATCGGCATTCTGGTGGATGACGCCATCGTCGTGGTTGAGAACGTCGAGCGGATCATGGCCACCGAGGGCTTGTCGCCCAAGGAAGCCACACGCAAGGCGATGACGCAGATTACCGGCGCGATTATCGGCATCACTCTGGTGCTGGTCGCGGTGTTTATTCCGATGGCGTTCATGCAGGGCTCGGTCGGCGTGATCTACCAACAGTTCTCGCTGTCCATGGCGACGTCGATTCTGTTCTCGGCGTTCCTCGCCCTGACGTTGACGCCGGCGTTGTGCGCAACATTGCTCAAGCCTGTCGCCAAGGGTGAGCATCACGAGAAGTCCGGATTCTTTGGCTGGTTCAATCGTCGCTTCGAGCAACTGACCGATCGCTATCAGGGTTGGGTCGGCTATGCGCTCAAGCGCACTGGTCGCTACCTGGTGATCTACGTAGTCCTGTTGATTGGACTTGGGTTCTGTTTTGCGCGCCTGCCCTCCTCGTTTCTGCCTACAGAAGATCAGGGTTACACCATCACCGATATTCAATTGCCGCCCGGCGCGACGAAAAACCGCACCGTGCAAGTAGCCGAACAGCTCGAAGCGCACAACGCCGGTGAGCCGGGGATCAGTGACAGTGTCGTGATCCTGGGTTTCAGCTTCTCCGGTAGCGGCCAGAATGCGGCGCTGGCGTTTTCGACGCTCAAGGAATGGTCTGAACGTGGCGGAGACGATTCCGCCAGTTCCATCGCCGACCGCGCCAACGTTGCCCTGAGCCAGATAAAGGATGCCATGGCGTTCTCGGTGCTGCCGCCGCCGGTGGATGGCCTCGGTACTTCCAGCGGTTTCGAGTTCCGATTGCAGGATCGCGCAGACCTCGGTCACGCGACGCTGATGCAGGCGCGCACCGAACTTCTGGCCGCCGCCGAGAAAAGTCCGGTGCTTATGAACGTGCGCGAAAGTGCTCTGGCCGAAGCGCCGCAAGTGCAGTTGGTTGTAGACCGCAAGAAGGCCAATGCCCTGGGTGTATCGTTTGCCGAAATCGGCAGCGTGCTGTCCACTGCGGTGGGTTCCAGCTACATCAACGATTTCCCGAATCAGGGCCGCATGCAGCGCGTCGTCGTGCAAGCCGAAGGCGACCAGCGCAGTCAGGTGAACGACTTGCTGAAAATGCACGTGCGCAACAATGCCGGGGAAATGGTGCCACTGTCGGCCTTCGTTCAGGCCAACTGGATTCAAGGGCCGGCGCAATTGACCCGGTATAACGGCTATCCGGCGATTGCCATCTCTGGCGAACCGTCGGCGGGGCACAGCACCGGCGAAGCCATGGCGGAAGTCGAGCGTCTGGTCGCGCAGGGGCCGAAGGGTCTGGGCCAGGAATGGACTGGTCTCTCGTTGCAGGAACGTTTGTCAGGCAATCAGGCGCCGATCCTGCTCGGCTTGTCGCTGCTGGTGGTGTTCCTGTGCCTGGCGGCGCTGTACGAGAGCTGGTCGATCCCGACTTCGGTGTTGCTGGTGGTGCCGCTGGGTGTGCTCGGCGCGGTGCTGGCGGTGACGTTGCGCGGGATGCCCAATGATGTGTTCTTCAAGGTTGGCCTGATCACCATCATCGGTCTGTCGGCGAAGAACGCGATCCTGATCATCGAGTTCGCCAAGAGCCTGTATGACGAAGGTCACGATCTGATCGATGCGACGTTGCAGGCCGCGCGTTTGCGTCTGCGGCCGATCGTGATGACATCGCTGGCGTTCATTCTCGGTGTGGTGCCGTTGGCCATCGCCACCGGCGCCAGTTCGGCCAGCCAACAGGCGATCGGCACTGGCGTGATCGGTGGGATGATTACGGCGACGCTGGCGGTGATCTTCGTGCCTGTCTTCTTCGTCGTGGTCATGAAACTCGTACAACGATTCACCAAACCCCACTGATCCAAATGTAGGAGCTGCCGCAGGTTGCGATCTTTTGACTTTGCTTTCAGAAGATCAAAAGATCGGAGCCTGCGGCTCCTACAAAAGCCAGGTGGCGTGCGCTATGGTGCAGAGACAGTTCACCAACGTGAGTCCCCATGCGCTTCCTCGCCCGCACCCACCCTCGCCTTTCCGCCGCCGCCATGCTCGGCCTCGCCACCGGTCTGTTGGCCTCCGCCGATTCCATCGTCAGCAAAATCCTCATTGGCTGGAACGCCGGTGTCTGGACTTACCTGATCCTGATGTTCTGGCTGACCGTGCGTGCCAAGGCCCCGGACGTCAAACGTATCGCTGAAGTCGAAGACGAGAATGCCGGACTGGTGTTGTTTGTGGTGTGCATCGCCGCGCTGGCCAGTCTGGCGACCATCACCTTCGAACTGGCGGGCAGCAAAGATCTGGAAACAACGCGCAAGCTCCTTCATTACGGTTTCACCGCGCTGACGGTAATTGGTTCGTGGCTGCTGATCGGGGTGATTTTCTGCGTGCACTACGCGAGGTTGTATTACACGTGGGATGGCAAGGAGCCGGCGCTGCGCTTCGCCGAGGGGCTGACCACGCCTAACTATTGGGACTTTTTGTACTTCTCGTTCACCATCGGTGTGGCAGTGCAGACTGCCGATGTCGGGGTGGCAACGCGGGATATCCGTAAAATCGTGCTGGCGCAATCGTTGATCGGGTTTGTATTCAACACGGCGATACTGGGCTTCTCGATCAATATTGCGGCAGGTTTGTTTGGTTGAAACTGACCTAAGAGAAGACAATTACTTTGCAACCGGCGATTTTTTCCAAGAAACATTAATTTCACAGATTTGAGACTTTGTAAACTGTCAACAGTGACAGTTTACAACCCTTATACGAACAGGATTACATGGCTCATCCAGGATTAGGGCTAAGGCCTTTGGATACCTTTTCTTTCGTAACGGAGACCGATTCCATGAAAGCGGTAATCAAGCGCACCAGCTTCGCAGACGGTAACTATTTCAATGCAGCAGCATATGCTACGAAAACAGAATTTCCAGAGTTTATCGCCACTTCTCGACTGATAGACAAGGTGAAATCCGGACCACAACAAACCGACGCGGTTCTTATTACAGCCGTAGATCGACCCGCCGCAAAGACAAAGGCAAAAAGCCTTGCTGCTCGGACACTTTACATTTCATTACCAGCCGATTTCGCCGTCGGCGATTATGAGTTGAAATCGCGCCCTGATGTGGACTTCAGTTTGAAAGATGCTGATGGGACTATCTATGAAAGCGTCTCTGGAAATATCAAACTGGAGCCAGCGCTTGGAAACAACGTCAAAGGCAGTTTCCAGGCAGCTCTGGAATATCCAGGTACAGAGGGCGAGACGTTCACTCTGAAAGGCGATTTTCAGGTTTTGAAGGCCGGATGAAAAAAGCATTAACAAAAAAGAGAGGCTAAGCCTCTCTTTTTTTATGACTCAAAATTGATAATGGAAACCAATGTTCATACCAAAGTCTTTGCTTACATTTTCACCTTTGCTGGTTTCCACCTCTGCGTGCATCTGCCAACGGTCAGTCAATGTCCACGATACTCCGGCACCCACTTCGAACTGGCCACCGGACAAATCATTATTGAATTTATTATCGTTAACCCGCACTTCGTTGTTTTTCACAAACTCGTTGACTACCGCGGCGCGCACATGAGGCTGCAAGATACTGCCATCCGCCAGGGTCATACCTCTACCTAGCGTGACGCCCACCTTGCCAAGCATAGAGCGCGTAGTGTCGGCGTCAGCGCGCAAACCGTTATCCAGCGTATATTCCTTGCCTTGCACCGACGCAGCCTGCCACTGAGTGAAAACTTCAGCGTAGTAACCCTCGCTGATGTCGATGTGTTTACCAAACTCCACCGACGCACTCGCGCCAAGGTTGTTGTAATCGCCTTTGGTACGAGTGCCATCACTCATCGTCACTTTGGCATCGTTGCGAAAATGATTGAGTTTGGCAATGGTATCCACGTAATAGCCACTCTCACCCAGCCACGTACCATAGACACCGATCGAGGTGCTGTCGATTTCGCCTGAACTGCCGCGTTTCAAGTCCAGATCGGACTTGCTGTACCCTGCGAAAACGCCAAGCAATACTGTTTCATCCGCAAGCTGGATTGGGGTGTCCACACCCATGGACAATCCGTACTGGTTTTGGCTGTAACCATCGCCATAAGCGTTATTGCTGATGGAATATCGATTGCCGTAAGAGCGAACCCAGCCACCGGTCAACCCGTTGTTATTGCGAAGATCACCCATGCGGTTATTCAACGATGCCATTTCACCGTAGATCACCGTGGGTGCCGTACCAAAAATGGCCAGTACCGAGCGTGTGGGGGTGCTGACAACGTCCCTGTCGGGCTGCAAATACCAGTCGTTTCCTTCCTTGATCAATTTGTAGGTGAATGCACCGGCATCCACTTTATCGTTGACCAAACCATATTCGGCAGTGCCGGCGACGCTCTGGACCACTTTTATTGACGCATCGCTGACAGGGTCTAGGCCGGTACTTGAAACCAATAACTGGTGATTACCGGCTGCACTGCCCGTCACATTCAAAAGATCACTGATGCCTCTGTTGAAGTCGGTACCCATCTCGAACGTACCGCTGCCCGATAGATTCGCCACATCAAGCTGGAAATACTGTTGGCCGTCGCCCATCTTCACCCTGCCGCCATTGGCGAGCGCCAGGTTATTCACAGATTGGCTGGCGGTCATTTGCCACAACGCCTGATTGCTGATGGCAAAGTTGGCAACATCATTGACTTGCCCTATCAGCGTGGAAGCATTGTCCAGCCGCAAGGCCGAAACGCTGTTCGCGGCACCTGAAACGTTGCCGGTCATAACGCTTTGATTGTTGATCGTGGTGTTGGCGACATTTTGCAACTCGCCGGTCAACGAGGAAGCATTGTCGATCAACACGGTAGATGCGCCTATGACGTTGCCCGTCATATTCGCCCGATTATTGAGTGTTGCACTGGCCACGTTTTGCAAGTTGCCGCTCAAGCTTGCATTGTTCTGCAGCGTGACGTTTGCCGAGCTGCCTGAAGCCACTTCGACATTTCCCGTTAGTGCGCTGTCGTCCACGACAAGGTTTGCGGAAGCGCCAGAACCGACTTCAAGCAAAGTGCCATTCGCGCCGATCAACGTCGAATGATTACGTACTGTGATATTGGCAATGGTAGGGAAATTCGGCGCATTGAAGCCCACGAAAATGGCGGAGCCGCCCTGACCTTCCACACGCGTACCATCAAGCACGATCGTTGATGGAATGATGGCCGATGCCTGAGTGTCGGTTCCGACGATCAAACCGTTGCGTCCACCCGTGAGGGTGCTTGAGGTGGCGGACAGTGTGCCTTCAAGCAATCGAATACCAAAACTGCTGCCTCCGGTACCTTGCACAGTGGAATTCTGGATATCGATATTGCTGAACCGGTTGCCCGCGATCCCGCCTTGTAGGCCTTGAACTACCGATTGGTCGCGCAAGGTCACTGACGATCCTCCGACACTGGCAACGCCACGAACCGCTGAGATACCAATGCCGCCAGCACTGGTGACGGTAGTGCGACTCAATATGGCACTGGCGTTGGTCAGGAACAGCCCTTGTGAAGCAGATGCTGAGGTAACGGTAGAGCCGGTCAAGTTGACTGTACTGCCCACCGAGCCACTGATAGCGAGAGTTTCGGCGCCAAAGCCTATCAACGAAGCATTAGTTTCAAGTCGCCAGGTATCCTTTGTTGTATTGGCATCAATATTTTGCGTGGTGCCTGCTGGAACGGCGGCGGCGTGGGACAATCCCGAATTAAATAAAATTGGAATACATGAAAGCAAACAAAAATGGAGAGTATTTCTGGGAAACGCGGAATCTGATCTTGGAGACATATTTAAGCCCTACTCGATAACATTACCTGACGAATGCGGCTTTCCCATGACTGTGATGTCAAGGCAATCCGAAACGGCCAGACTACGGTTTACCAAGCCAGTTATATGTAGGAAAAGTCCTCGTCGAGGTAGGACTTATCTCATTTTCATGTACGAGGCTGTGCATTCGAATGTAAAAAATCGTCAGCACTGATGAAAGAAACTAGTTAACTTTCACCAGCGCGGACGAACTCATACGTCGAATCAAGGGGCTACATCAGGCCGTTCATCGTCGCAATACACCAGACTCGAATTCAGAAGCGCCACAGGGACGATCGTTTCGGATGAGATGCCGTTGACCGTGTAAGCAATGCGTGCGTAACGGGTGGCTGGACGAGTCCCCGGTGTACTGCTCGGCAACTGAATCTCTTTGATCGCGGCATAATTGGTAAGACGGAACTCCAGATCACCCGTTGCCGGCATCGGGCCGGAATCCGTGATACTGGTGCCGGGAATATCCGTGCCAGCCGGAGTGTTGGTCGTGCGCCCCACGAACGTCAGATCGACCGTTGCCCCAGTCGGGATATTGGCATCGCGGCGAATCCGGACTCGCAAGTTACGCGGCTGATACGGCGGCATAGGACCGTTCACCACAACAGGATGATTAAGGCTAGGGCAGTTGATGCTGGTGACAATCCGCTCAGGCACAACAGTTCCACTCGCCGATCGGAACGCTGATATGACAAGCTGAGGCGCGGGTACATTGATCACGATAGCGGTCACCTGGACATCGGTAGGTGTCTGCTGTCTCATCACGTTGGCGCTACCCGGGAACTCGATGGTGATGTACGCCTTGCGAGCGGTTGCACCGGTACCGTTCCCCTCCAGGCGAATGGTTTCCCAAGGCAAAGTTGTTTGCACGGTTGTTTCGCCCACCCGGACCGGAATGGGCTCGCCCACCTGTTTATCCTGGTAATAGAACTTGACGATTTCACGCCCGGTGATCGGACGGTTTGCATCAGTCCACAAAGGCCAGGTCATCGTTGCCCCAACACCGGCCTGTGCTGGACCCAGTGTGTTTGGTGCTGGCGGCGGAGTTCCAGCGCCCTGCACCACGACAGGAACAATGTTAATGTTCGGCAAGTCAGGCAGATTGGGTTGCTCAGGCCCGGCATAGGAAAAGTCGACAATGGCAAACACAGATGCCGAAGTCGGGTTGGGCGTGATCGTTGGACGCTCCAATTCATACCAGTACTCAAACTCCACCTCTTCAGTCCCATTGGCATCGCCAAAGAGCTGGGCCATGATGTCGAAATCCAATTCGAAACGCAGAGGTCCGACAGTACCAACGGGAGGAATTGATTGTTCAGGCAACGCAATCGGTGCCCCGGCCTGATCAGAGGTCAAGTACGGAATGATTCGATCACCCGGAAGCGAATTCAACGGAAAGTCGATTTCCATGATGACTTTGGTTGGATCAGCAGCAGTGGACAAGGTAATCGGAACACTGCCATTGGCGCTCGTGACAGGGATTCTTGGAACATCCAACACCGGCGCTGGCGTCTTGACGCGCCTGAACAGCGTGGTAATTGCACAGTTATTGCTGATATTGCCCGGTAAATCGATCAAGCTGTAGGAGTAAAAGTAAGAGCTTTCATTCATCGCTGAGAGATATCTTAGCGGCACATTGATAACACCGCCAGTTGACACTGGAAAGTCTTTGACCACCGCGCCTTCACCCTGCATCAGAGAAAACGTTGTTTGCGTCGAGATATAAAAATTGACCTTATCGTTGTTCGCTTCGAACTTCTGATAAGCCGTTGGAATGGTGAGATTCAAACCACCACTGTTGGCTGGATCGGACAGCCAGGCATCATCGATAACTGCAGGAAACCCCGTCCCCAAGGTCAACAGCGCAGGCCGCACCCCTGTGCCGTTCGGGCCACCGGGCTGGCGTTGGTAAGGCGCCGTCTGATCCAGCAGGATTTCGGTGTGAGGACTGGAGGTATCGACGTTATCGAATGCATCATAAATGAAGAACGACAATTCATAGGGTGTGTAATCACCGCTCGCATTGAAGACCTCTCTTACCCTGGCCGGGATATCGAATTCGAACTCGATAGGGAATGTCCAGTCTCCAGTGGGCTCTTGGGCTTTGGTTTTCGTTATAACAACAAATGTTGGGTCGAACTCGACAGGGACTGCTCCCTTAGGAAAAAGATGAAGTTCAATCTTTGCTGCCCCGTCCGGACTTTTATCATCAATATCCGCCAATTGCACAGTAAGTCTTTTATTGACGACCAATTGCTCGTAAGTCAATCGACCATCCGGCAAATTGCCCACAACAGTAGGAGGCAACGCCAGCACACCAGCCCCGAATTTTGCCTGCATATTCATGTTCATACGCTCCATCGAAATGCCATTTATTGGATAATTAACGCTATCGCCCGATAGATCACTACGCGACTGCACTCTGCTAACTTTTCTGGCTAACGTCTTGTTGCTTTCAGAAACATTCAACGCACTTGTTGCCGGACCACAAAAATCACTTTCACCAGGAACAACCCGGTCGAATTTGACCAGGCCTATTTTTGACTTTCCTATAGGGGCGTTATTTCGATACAAGGTGTAGGTGGCAAGGGCAGAAGCATCTCTTGCCATGGGCTCAATATATTGGGCGTAATGTTGAGAGGTCAGCTCAAACAAGAATCCGTCAATTGAATGAGCTTCTGCCAGTGTCAATGTTTTCGAAAACCGTCCCGCCGTCCCTTCGATTGGCCTAACGCCATTGAGACTTTGAAAACCTTCCCAATCCAAAGTAACGACGTCTTTCTCGGCAAACCGTCCACGCTGTGCGGGTACTTTGATCCGGACTGTTTCCCACACTTTGGGTACTGACTTGCAATTGAGATACCCCGAGAAATTTGCACTTGGAAATTCCGGCTCCAACAAGTTGACGGGAGTTAATCGGCTGACGATGTACCATTGCGGTAAGGACGTATCAGGATTACCAGTATCTTCCGCAGTAATGCGATATCTAAGCCGTATATTGCCGTCACGCTGCAAATATCGAGGTGGAAGGGGGAAAAAGTCAGGGACGGTCACGGGTACTGGAAGCCGTTCCCAGTGAAAAATCTCTTCGTCTGCCTCGGAGGCTCCGGGTTCCAGAATCATGATTTCAATCAGATCGCCGTTACCAGGAATGACCGACGGATTCGGCCACATGGGTATACGGATGATTGCGCCGTTAACGGGTGCGTCAGGGGGAAGTGCGCCGCCTGTGCCGACGCCATCTATAGTTAGCGGAACCGCATACAGGCCGATGTTATTTGTTCCGATAGAGAAAGAATTCACTGGCTGACGGCCCTCTAAAAATTCCGTTCGCAACGCTGAAGGAATTAAGCGCTTAGCGATCGGGCTTGCCTACTGTCAGATCTGACAGGTAAAGCGACCGCTCGTCGGGAAACAGAACTGTGATGCAGGTTGGCTCGTGATGAACGCACCTTGACGTACACACACCGATTGGTGTTTCCTGAAACCGGTTTCAATGACGTTTCAAACTTTCCAATAACAAGTAAGTTGTCGCCACGATGAACGACTTTTCCACCGCTCAGCGCAGCCGCGTGACCATGCTCGACGTCGCCAATCATGCCGGCGTGTCCAAGGCCAGTGTCTCGCGCTTCATCGGCGATGATCGCGCCCTGCTCTCCGACGCCATTGCCCTGCGCATCGAGTTGGCCATCAGCGAACTCGGCTACCGCCCCAACCAGATGGCTCGCGGCCTGAAGCGCGGGCGCACACGCCTGATCGGCATGCTGGTGGCCGATATCCGTAACCCCTATTCGATTGCCGTGATGCACGGCGTGGAAACCGCTTGCCGGGCGCACGGCTACAGCCTGGTGGTGTGCAACACCGACCGCGATGACGAGCAGGAGCGCCAGCATCTGGCGCTGTTGCGCTCGTACAACATCGAAGGGCTGATCGTGAACACCCTGGGCCATCATCGTGACGAGTTACACGAATTGCGCCGCGAGATGCCGCTGGTGCTGGTGGATCGCAAGGTCGACGGGCTCGACAGCGACATGGTCGGCTTGAACAACCCGCAAGCTGTGGAAATGGCGCTGACGCATCTGCAGCAGCGTGGTTATCGGGATCTGGTGCTGGTGACTGAACCCTATGACGGCACCAGTTCGCGGATCGAGCGGGTCAGCAGTTTTCAGGCGCAGATTGCTCAGCACTCGACCCTGACTGGGGCGGTGCTGGAAACCGGTGATGATCTGACCGCGCAACTTCAAAGCTTTTTAAACACACCCGGTGACGGCCCGAAAGCGCTGTTTTGCGCCAATGGTGTCGCAGCGCTTGCGGCAACGCATGCGCTGCGCGCGCTGGGCGTGCGTCTATTTGAAGATGTCGGGTTGATTGCCCTGGATGATCTGGATTGGTATCCGTTGGTGGGCAGCGGGATTACCGCGCTGGCTCAGCCGACGCAGGAGATAGGCGCGCGGGCGTTTGAGTGTTTGCTCAAGCGCTTGCGTGGAGATGATGAGGTGGCGCGGGTGGTGGATTTTGCGCCGGTGCTGGTTGAGCGGGGGTCGACCCGCGAAGTTGGCGATGTCTGATCTCACGCCTTCGCGAGCAAGCTCGCTCCCACAGGTGACCGCGTTCCAAATGTGGGAGCGAGCCTGCTCGCGAAGGCGTCCGAAAGGACAATACAGAACACCTGATATTTTTTTGAACAAAAATGAAACCGGTTTCAGAGGACAATAACAATGAATAAACCCGCCGTTTCCATCAGTTTGTCCAGCTACGGCGCCGAGCTTGTGCGTCAGCGCGGACAGGATGCTTTCATCGATGTGCTGGCTGCGGCCGGGGCCAATCGCATCGAGTGGCGCGAAGAACTGCTTACCCGCGAAGACCCGGCGCAACTGGCTCAGGCTACCCAGGCGCAGGGCCTGCAAAGCATTTATTCCTCACCCACCGAACTCTGGCTGGCCGGGCAAGCGCAGCCAAATCCCGAGTTGATTACCGCGCTGCAACAGGCCCAGGCATTCGGTTCGAAATGGTTGAAGGTGTCGCTCGGTTATTTCACCGACAACTCTGATTTGCAGGCACTGGCCGAGCGACTCAAACACAGCCCGGTGCAACTGCTGGTAGAGAACGATCAAACCTTACATGGCGGGCGCATCGAGCCGTTCCAGCGTTTCTTCGCCGCCGTCGAGCAGCACAACCTGCCGATCAAGATGACTTTCGACATCGGTAACTGGCACTGGCAGGACCAATCTGCCGCCAGCGCCGCCCGCGCGCTTGGGCGTCATGTCGGTTACGTGCATTGCAAAGCCGTGGCGCGCCGCGCCGACGGCAAACTGGTCGCCGTACCGCCGGCCATCAGCGATCTGCATCTGTGGGAACAACTGCTGCGGCACATGGACCAAGGCGTTATGCGCGCCGCCGAATACCCGCTGCAAGGCGATGACCTGGTGCAACTGACCCGCGAACACGTCGCCGCCCTCGCCCGCCTCGGTCAATCGCGCCTGGAGCCAGCCCATGTCTGAGATCGATATTCTTTCTTTCGGTGAAACCATGGCAATGCTGGTCGCCGAGCAGACCGGTGATCTGGCCAAGGTCGAGCAGTTTCATAAACGTATTGCCGGGGCCGACAGCAACGTCGCGATCGGCTTGTCGCGCTTGGGTTTCAACGTCGCGTGGTTGAGCCGGGTCGGTAACGATTCACTCGGGCGCTTTGTAGTCGAGACACTGATCAAGGAAGGTCTGGATTGCAGCCACGTTGAAGTCGATAAAACCCATCCGACCGGCTTCCAGTTCAAATCGCGCAACGACGATGGCAGCGACCCGCAAGTCGAATACTTCCGCCGTGGTTCGGCGGCCAGTCATTTGTCGCCGCACTCTATCAACGACAACCTGCTCAGCGCCCGCCATTTGCACGCCACCGGTATCCCACCGGCGCTCTCCGCCTCGGCGCGGGAAATGTCCGTCGAACTGATGACCCGCATGCGCGCCGCCGGACGCAGCGTGTCGTTCGACCCGAATCTGCGCCCAAGCCTGTGGGCCAGCGAAAGCGAGATGATTCGCGAGATCAACCGCCTCGCCGCCCTCGCCCACTGGGTGTTGCCGGGGTTAAGCGAGGGCCGCCTGCTCAGCGGTTTCGATGACCCGGCCGACATCGCTGCGTTCTATCTGGATCAAGGTGCGGAGGCGGTGGCGATCAAGCTCGGGCCTGAGGGCGCTTATTACCGCACGCAGCTGGATCAGGGTTTTGTCGCTGGCGTGCCGGTAAGCAACGTGGTCGATACCGTGGGCGCCGGTGATGGCTTTGCGGTGGGGATGATCAGCGCCCTGCTCGAGCAGCAGAGTTTTGCCGAGGCGGTGCAGCGGGCGAACTGGATTGGCAGTCGCGCGGTGCAGAGTCGCGGGGATATGGAGGGGTTGCCTTCCCGCTTGGAGTTGACCGCTGAATTCGCGAGCAGGCTCGCTCCCACAGGGGAACGCATTTCACATGTGGGAGCGAGCCTGCTCGCGAAGAGGCCCGCCTGATCACCGCAAATCAATGAACCTGCTGCGACAAAAACAACAAGCTCAGGAGTCACACCGATGAAAACTGCAACCCTCGCCACCCGCCGCTGGTGGTACATCATGCCGATCGTGTTCATCACTTACAGCCTGGCCTATCTCGATCGCGCCAACTACGGCTTCGCCGCCGCGTCGGGCATGGCCGAAGACCTGATGATCACACCGGGCCTGTCCTCGCTGCTCGGTGCACTGTTCTTTCTCGGCTACTTTTTCTTCCAGGTTCCCGGCGCGATCTACGCGCAAAAGCACAGTGTGAAGAAGCTGATCTTCGTCAGCCTGATTCTTTGGGGCGGGCTCGCCACGCTGACTGGCGTGGTCTCCAACGCCTATTGGCTGATCGTCATTCGCTTCATGCTCGGCGTGGTCGAAGCGGCGGTGATGCCGGCCATGCTGGTGTATCTGTGCCATTGGTTCACCCGTGCCGAACGCTCGCGCGCCAACACCTTTCTGATCCTCGGCAACCCAGTGACCATGCTGTGGATGTCGGTGGTGTCGGGCTATCTGGTGCAGCATTTCAGCTGGCGCTGGATGTTCATCATCGAAGGTCTGCCGGCGGTGCTTTGGGCGTTTATCTGGTGGCGCCTGGCCGACGATCGCCCGGCCCAGGCGAAGTGGCTCAATGACCAGGAAAAGCACGATCTGGAAAGCGCCCTCGCCGCAGAGCAGGTCGGCATCAAGGCTGTGAAGAACTACGCCGAGGCTTTCCGTTCACCGAAGGTGATCATCCTGGCGCTGCAGTTTTTCTGCTGGAGCATCGGCGTCTACGGTTTCGTGCTGTGGCTGCCATCGATCCTCAAGGCCGGCGCGCAAATGGACATGATCGAGGCCGGCTGGCTCTCGGCGCTGCCATATCTGGCGGCAGTGCTGGGCATGCTCGCGGTGTCGTGGGGCTCGGACAAATTGCAGAAGCGCAAACGCTTTGTCTGGCCGCCACTGCTGATCGCCTCGATTGCGTTCTATGGCTCGTATGCCTTGGGCGCCGAACATTTCTGGTGGTCGTACACGCTGCTGGTGATTGCCGGCGCCTGCATGTACGCGCCGTATGGGCCGTTCTTCGCCATCGTTCCCGAGATCCTGCCGGCCAACGTTGCCGGTGGCGCCATGGCGCTGATCAACAGCATGGGCGCGCTCGGCTCGTTCGGCGGTTCGTATCTGGTCGGTTATCTGAACAGCTCCACCGGTTCGCCCGGCGCCTCCTACCTGTTGATGAGCGGTGCACTGCTGTTGTCGGTGGTGCTGACGATTTTCCTCAAGCCCGGCGCCAGTGATCGCGTCGTCGCCAAAGCCGCCGCCACGCCGCGTGTGCCGGCGCATTCCTGAAAGGACTTTTGCCATGAAAAAACAGGTCGTGCTGTACAAGAAACTTTCGCCCGCGCTGATGGCGCGCCTGCAAGAGCAGTTTGACGTAACGCTGATCGAAAGCCTCGACGCCGATGGCCTCATGCAGCTGCGCGATGCCCTGCCCCGCGCCCACGGTTTGCTCGGTGCCAGCCTGAAACTCGATGCCGCGCTGCTCGATCTGGCGCCGCAGCTGGAGGCGATTGCCAGCGTCTCGGTGGGCGTCGACAACTACGACATCGAGTATCTGAGCCGGCGCAAGATCCTGCTGACCAACACGCCGGATGTGCTCACCGAAACCACCGCCGACACCGGTTTCGCCCTGATCCTCGCTGCCGCGCGGCGTGTGGTCGAACTGGCGAACATGGTCCGTGGCGGGCAATGGAGCCGCAACATCGGCCCGGCGCATTTCGGCACCGATGTGCACGGCAAAACACTCGGCATCATCGGCATGGGCCGTATCGGCGAGGCCTTGGCCCAGCGCGGACATTTCGGTTTCGGCATGCCGGTGATCTACCACAGTCAGTCGCGCAAACCGGCGGTCGAGGAGCGGTTCGCTGCGCAATATCGCAGTCTCGAAGAATTGCTGCAGCAGGCCGACTTCATTTGCCTGACCTTGCCGCTGACGGCGCAGACCGAACGCTTGATCGGCGCCGAGCAATTTGCGCTGATGCGGCCGGAGAGCATCTTCATCAATATCTCGCGCGGCAAGGTGGTCGATGAGGCGGCGATGATCGAGGCGTTGCGCAGCAAGCGTATCCGCGCGGCGGGGCTGGATGTGTTCGAGCGCGAGCCGTTGAATCATGATTCGCCATTGTTGCAGTTGAGCAACGTGGTGGCGACGCCGCACATGGGCTCGGCGACCCATGAGACGCGTGAGGCGATGGCGCGGTGTGCGGTGGAGAATCTGCTGGCGGCGTTGAACGGACAGCGGCCGGCGAATCTGGTGAATCCTCTAAACTGATCGTTCCCACGCTCAGCGTGGGAATGCAGCCCGGGACGCTCCGCGTCCCTTCCGAAAGCTGGAACGCGGAGCGTCCCTACAGGCATTCCCACGCGGAGCGTGGGAACGATCAGCAAGGCGCCGGGGCAGGCAATGCAAGACCCTCAGGCACTGCGCGCCTGCAACAGCTGCACCGCACACAACGCAATCCGCGCGCAGGCATCCGCCAATTTGACCCGATCCACCACCAGCCCGATGCGAATGTGCCCCGCCGCGCTCGGCCCGAACGCTTCGCCGGCCAGCACAGAGACGCCATAACCCTCCAGCAAGCGCTCAGCAAATGCCTGAGCGCCAAGCCCAGTCTGGCGCACATCGACCATCACAAACATGCCGCCATCCGGGCGGATCGGCTGCAACCCAGGGCAACCGTACAAACGTTCGCAGACCAGATCGCGGCGCAAGCGATACTCCTCACGCATCTGAGAGACTTCCGGCAGATCACTTTGCAGCGCCACTTGCGCGGCCTTCTGTACGAAATCCGGCAGACCGAAGAGCATGCTCAGCGACAGATTCACCAGATGCTCGGCCAAGGGTTTCGGGCCGATCATCCAGCCGATGCGCCAACCGGTCATCGCATGGGATTTCGACAGACTGTTGATCGTCGCGGTGCGCTCGGCCATGCCCGGCAGGCTCGCCGGGCTGATGTGCTCGCCTTCGTATAAAAGCTCGCTGTACACCTCATCGCTGATCAGCCACAGGTCATGGCGAATGCACAGCGCTGCCAGTTCCTGCCAGATCAGCAAGGGCAGACTCGCGCCGCTGGGATTGTTCGGGCTGTTAAGCAACATGGCCCGAGTTCGCGGGGTAATGCGCGCGGCGACATCGGCCGGGTCGACACGAAAACCGTTTTCCGGGCGCACCGGCACCGCAATTACCTTGGCACCGCAGGCGCCAAACACACCTTCGTAAGTAACGTACATCGGCTCGACGACGATCACTTCGTCACCCGGATCAAGCAGACACTGCGCCACCGAATACACCGCGCATTGCGCGCCGGGCAGGACAATCACCTGATCAGGATCAACCCGCTGACCACTGCGCTGGCGATGACGCTCGGCAATCAGCCTGCGCAGTTCGAACCGCCCACGCACATCGGCGTAATGGGTGTCGCCGGCCAACAGGCTATCGATCGCGCCATGGACGATCGGCAACGGCGTATCGAAATCCGGATCGCCGACGCTCAACAACAAAACATCAACGCCCTCGGCGCGCAGTTCCAGCGCTCGGTCGTGAATCTGCCAGGCAGCGGCACCCTCCCCGGCGATTCGTTGGGTCAAGGCTGAATAGCGCATGTACGTCTCCTGTTAGCGCGGTTTCCAGCCTTCACCGTATCTCAAATCACGAAACGCGCCACCATGGCGTTCAAATCCACTGCCAGCCGCGACAGTTCGTGGGTCGCGGCGCTGGTCTGGTTGGCGCCGGCGGCCGATTGCGTGGCGAGGTCGCGAATGTTGACCAGGTTGCGATCGACTTCGCGGGAGACTTGCGCCTGCTCTTCCGAAGCGCTGGCGATAACCAGGTTTCGCTCGTTGATCTGGTGAATCGATTGCGTGATCTGCTCCAGCGCCACACCGGCCGCGCGGGCCATTTCCAGCGTGGACTGGGTGCGCTGATTGCTTTGCTGCATCGACGAAACCGCTTCACCGGTGCCGTTCTGGATGCCGGCGACCATTTTTTCGATTTCCTGAGTCGACTGCGCGGTGCGATGGGCCAAGGCGCGCACTTCGTCAGCCACCACGGCAAAACCACGTCCGGCCTCGCCAGCCCGCGCCGCTTCAATTGCAGCGTTGAGCGCCAAAAGGTTGGTCTGCTCAGCGATGGCCCGAATCACGTCCAGCACCTTGCCAATGTCACGACCTTGCGCGGCGAGGCCTTCGATCATCTGCGCGGTGTTCTGCACGTCGTGAGTCATGGTCTGGATCGCGTCGACGGTTTTCACCACCTGATCGCGACCTTCGCGGGCGGCGTGGGTCGACTGGTTGGACGCCTCTGAAGTCGACACGGCATTGCGCGCCACTTCTTCCACCGCAGCGGTCATCTCGTTGACGGCAGTGGCGGCTTGTTCGATTTCGTTGTTCTGCTGTTGTAGTCCGCGAGAGGCTTCTTCGGTGACAGCGCTGAGTTCTTCGGCAGCGGCGCCCAGTTGCGTGGCGGAACCGGCGATCTGCTCGATGGTTTTGCGCAGGTTGGTCTGCATCGCCGCCAAGGCTTCAAGCAAGCGCGCCGGTTCGTCCTTGCCGTCGACTTCGATGGCTTTGCTGAGGTCACCGTCGGCAATGGTTTGCGCAGCGAGCACGGCGCGGTTGAGCGGCGTGACGATGCTGCGGGTCAGCAACCAGGCGAGCAACACGGTGGCTAGCGCCGCAATCACGGCGACGATGATGATCCCGGTGATGGCGCTGTCATAGTTTTCACCGGCCTTGGTGGCCGCCGCTCTGGCCCCGGCGGTATTCATGCCGATCAGCTTGTTGAGCTGCTCGCCCATCTGATCGGTGCCTTCCTTGATGCGCGTGTTGATCAACGCGCGCATCGCTTCCAGATCGCCTTTGCGCGATAGCTCAATCATCTGATTCTGCGCTTGCAGGTAGTTGTCGAGGGTTGTCGAAAACGTCTGGAAGACCGCGCGCTCTTCCGGGCCTGCTGGCAACGCAGCGTAGTTGGCCTGTGCTTTGCGCACCTTGTCGACCAGCACCGCGATGCGGGTTTCTGCCTCTTGCAGGCTGGCCGGTTCGCGATTGACCAGCACACGGAACGAGAGAATGCGCATGCGCAGGACGTTTTCCGTGACCACGCTGAGGTGGGTCACGCTGGGCAACTGGTTGGTGTCCATGTCGATCGACGCCTGACGAATGACCGTCATGCGGCTGACGGCGAACACGCCGAGGACAATCACCAGCAAGGCGATAAAGGCAAAACCGAGGAAAGCACGTGGCGCGATATTCAGGTTACGCAGGGACATGGTCGGACTCTCGAAAGAAAGAAACTGCGAGCGTCCATGCCGTGAGCACTGGCCCATAGCGGGCGACAGTCCGGCGGCACTGAATTGTGGTTTTGTGTGCGCCTGACCGTTGTATCGGCCAGGCTTGAGGAAGGTTTCGGGTCTGCGGTAAATATTTTCGTAGGAGCTGCCGAAGGCTGCGATCTTTTGATCTTGATGTTGAATAGCAAAATCAAAAGATCGCAGCCTGCGGCAGCTCCTACAAAGGCAAGCGGTTCAGCGTTTGGTGGCGAGTTGCCAGACCCGAGCAATATCGGTTGCGCGTTCACGCAGCAGGCGCGGGGCTTCGGCGCAGGCCTGTTCCAGTTTCATCGGTCCGCTGGTCACGGCGAAAGCGGCGTCGATGCCGTGTTGATAGAGCTCCTGATAGCCCTCGCCCAAGGTCCCGGCAATCACGATCACCGGCACGGCGTATTGTTTGGCAACTCGCGCAACACCGAACGGCGTTTTGCCGCGCAGGGTCTGCGCATCGAAGCGGCCTTCGCCGGTAATCACCAGATCCGCACCTTTGACCGCGTCAGCGAGCCCGACCAGTTCCGCTACCACCTCGACGCCCGCCTGAAACTGCGCGCCGAGAAAAGCCTTGGCGGCAAACCCCAGACCACCCGCCGCGCCGCTGCCCGGTTCATCGCGCACGTCTCTGCCCAATGCTTGCGCGCAAAGCTCGGCGAAGTGCCCCAGCGCCTGATCGAGCTGCTCAACCTGCGCAGGCGATGCGCCCTTCTGCGGGCCGAAAATGGCCGAGGCGCCGTGGGGCCCGCAGAGTGGATTATTGACGTCGGCGGCGATGTCGAAACGCACATCGGCCAGACGTGGATCAAGTACACTCAGGTCCAATCGCGCCAGTTGCGCCAAGGCCAGGCCGCCGGGTACCAGCGACTGATTCTGCGCATCCAGCAACTTCACACCCAATGCCTGCATCGCCCCGGCACCGCCATCATTGGTCGCGCTGCCGCCAATCGCCAGAATCACCCGTTGCGCGCCGGCATCCAGCGCTGCACGAATCAATTCACCCGTGCCAAACGTGCTGCTGATGCAGGCATCGCGCTGTCCCGGCGGGACCAGTTGCAGACCGCTGGCCTCGGCCATTTCAATGATCGCGGTGTGGTTGTGCGGTAGCCAGCCCCATGCGGCTTCGACCGGCGCGCCCAGTGGACCGCGCACGCGGGTGCGGCGTAACTCACCTTCACACGCTGCGAGAATCGACTCGACCGTACCTTCGCCGCCATCGGCCATCGGGCATTTGATCAGCGTCGCCTGCGGCCAGACCTGCGCCAATCCGAGGGCAATGGCTTCGGCAACGCCTTGGGCACTCAGGCTGTCCTTGAACGAGTCGGGGGCGATGACGATCTTCATGGGAATTCTCCGGTTGCAGTGGCATTCATGCTGCCAGTCGGCATGGGCGTTGACGCCGGTCGGGTGCACAAGTGGCGTCGGCGTTTATTGTTCATTTCCACAAAAGACTTGCGTTGGATGTTCCGGCCCCTTCGCGAGCAGGCTCGCTCCCACAGTGGCATGCATTTCTAATGTGGGAGCGAGCCTGCTCGCGAAGAGGCCCCGAAATACACCGATCAATTCGGATCAGTCTGCGGCAACAGCTGCACCCCCAGATACAACGCCAGCATCCCGTCCAGCTTCAACGGATCTACCCCGCTCAACTCGGCAATCCGTTCCATGCGATAGCGCAGGCTGTTGCGATGGATGCCCAGCGCTTCGGCACAGGCCTGGCTCTGCCCGTCGTGCTCGCACCAACTGCGCAGCGTCGCCAGCAACTGGCCGTTGCTGTCCTTGGCGATAACCTTGCGCAGCGGCTTGAGCAGTTCGTCCAGCGCATCATCGTTGCGATGTCGCCATAGCATGACCGGCAAGCGATAACGATTGAGCGTCAGCAGTCTCGAATTCGGCAGCACGTCACGACCATACGCCAGCAAATCGCCGACCCGTCGATAACAGCGGCGCAACCCGGCCAGGCCATCCGCCTGCCCGCCGACGGCAATGCGCAAAATCTTCCAGCCGAGGCCATCGAGCTTTTCCAGCAGGCGATCGTGCTCGACGTTCTGGCTCGCCGGGCGACACCACAACAGCGACGACTTCGCCGAACTCACGCACCAACTGTCGGGATACCGCGAGGTCAGCCACGCACTCAGTGCCTCGACGGTTTGCCCCGGCCCGTGCTCAAGACCCAGCTCAAACAGATACGGCACCCGGGTCAATTGCGGCTTGAGCCCAAGCTGCTGCGCCTCATCGATCAGGCGCGGCGAATCCCCCGCCTCGCTCAACAGCAAAGCCAGCAGATCATCGCAACGCTGCCGTCGCCATTGCTGCTCGGCCTGCTGGTTGCGCTGGCCGACGAGCATTTCAGCGGTCATGCGCACCAGCTCGGCGTAGGTGCGCAATTGCTCCGGCTCGCCAGTGATGCCAAGCACGCCGATCAAGCGCTGATCGAGCAACAGCGGCAGGTTGATGCCCGGTTGCACGCCTTTGAGGTGCACCGCCGTCTGCGCATCGATTTCCACCACACGCCCGTTGGCCAGCACCAGTTGCGCGCCTTCATGCCGGGTGTTGATGCGCTCCGGTTCACCGCTGCCGAGGATCAGGCCCTGACTGTCCATGACATTGACGTTGTACGGCAAAATGGCCATGGCCCGGTCGACGATGTCCTGGGCAAGGTCGTGATCGAGTTCGAACATAGCGGCGGCAATCCTTCAGTTCAGGCACGAACGGTTGTTCAGCCGCACAGGGTCTGGCGGCAAACCCTGTGCTCAGGCACAAAGACAATCCGGCCAAAGGTGGCCGAGACTCTCAGGGCGATCAACGTTACCCTTTGCATCGCAAAAAATCATAATAAAGAGAGAGCCGCTATGTCGCAGAGCGCCGCAGCTACCCAGACCATCGACGACGGTAAAAACGCCGTCTACAAACGCATCACCCTGCGTTTGATTCCCTTCATTTTCATCTGCTATCTGTTCAACTACCTCGACCGGGTCAACGTTGGCTTCGCCAAACTGCAGATGCTCGACGCACTGAAATTCAGCGAAACCGTGTACGGCCTCGGCGCCGGCATCTTCTTCATCGGTTACGTGCTGTGCGGCGTGCCGAGCAACCTCGCACTGACCCGCTTCGGTCCACGGCGCTGGATTGCCCTGATGATGATCACCTGGGGCACGCTGTCGACCTGCCTGTTGTTCGTCACTACCCCGACCGAGTTCTACACCCTGCGCTTTTTCACCGGTGCGGCTGAGGCGGGTTTCTTCCCGGGCGTCGTGCTGTACCTCTCGCAGTGGTTCCCGACCTTCCGCCGTGGCCGGATCATGGCGTTGTTCATGTCGGCGATCCCCGTCTCCGGTCTGCTCGGCAGCCCGTTTTCCGGCTGGATCCTTAACCACTTCGCCGCCGGCCAAGGTGGCCTGGCCGGTTGGCAGTGGATGTTCCTGCTGCAAGGCATTCCGACCGTGATCCTTGGTGCGCTGGCATATTTCCTGTTGAGCGACAGCTTTGCCAACGCCAAATGGCTGACCGCCCACGAACGTTCGGTGCTCGAAGCCGACCACGCCGAAGACCTCGCCAACAAACCGAAAACCGCCACCGACTCACTGCTCGCGGTGTTCAAGAACCCAGCGATCTGGGCCTTCGGCCTGATCTATTTCTGCATCCAGAGCGGCGTGTACGCGATCAACTTCTGGCTGCCGTCGATCATCAAGAATCTGGGATTCAGCGATAACCTGGTGATCGGCTGGCTGAGTGCGATTCCGTACTTGCTCGCGGCGGTGTTCATGCTCGTCGTCGGCCGCTCGGCAGACTTGCGCAAGGAGCGCCGCTGGCACTTGGTGGTGCCGATGCTGATGGGCGCTGTCGGTCTGGTGATCGCAGTGAACTTTGCGGCCAATCCGGCGATTGCGATTCTCGGCCTGACCATCGCGACCATGGGCGCACTGACTGGTCTGCCGATGTTCTGGCCGGTGCCGACCGCCATGCTGAGCGCGGGCGCGGCGGCTGGCGGTCTGGCGCTGATCAACTCGATGGGGCAGATGGCCGGGTTCCTCAGCCCGTACCTGGTGGGTTGGGTCAAGGACAGCACTGGCTCGACGGATGCGGCGTTGTATGTGCTGGCGGCGGTGATCGTTGGCGGGAGTCTGCTGGCGTTGCGGATGACGCGGACGTTGCGGGCTTGAGCTCGCGTGCATGAACAAAACGGCCCTTACGGGCCGTTTTTTTATTCGGTTTCACTTTGCACGATGATGTTCGGCGAGCGGACCAGCGTCGAAGCCGATCAGAGCCGTTGTAACAAAATCTCTATACTTTGCCATTCCATGGAACCGTGCTTACGCAGCCGCGCCTAATGGTCGCTCGCTCGAATAAGTCTGCCAAGGATAGTCAATGTTCAATCGGCCCATCGATTTTGTCCGCAAGCCATTGCGCGCGATGTTTAACGCGTTCGATAACAAGGAAGCATTCGACACCTCGCGGTCCCTGGAGGTCGCCAGCTGTGAATCGCACAGGGCAGGTCTCCGATACCGTGCCGACATCGATGGCCTGCGGGCTGTCGCTGTCCTGCTGGTGCTGATATTTCACGCAGGGATGACGTTATTCCCGTCCGGTTTTATCGGCGTGGATATCTTCTTCGTGATCTCCGGGTATCTCACCACCTCTATCATCATGAAGTCGCTGGAGAACGGCACGTTCAGCTTCACGGGTTTTTACGTCAGGCGCATCTGGCGCTTGCAACCGGCCGTTGTTGCGCTGTTGGTTGTGACCTTGCTGGTTACCACGCTGCTTTATCTGCCCGATGACTACGTCGACTTCCTGAAAAGCGAGAAGTACACCTCATTACTGATCTCCAACCAGTATTTTTCCAAGGTGACTTCCGGTTACGCCACGCCCGATGCCGCCAGTCTTCCGCTGTTGCACACCTGGTCACTGGCGATCGAATGGCAGTGGTACCTGCTGCTACCGTTGGGTATCTGGCTGCTGCATCGCTATGTGGCGAAACGGGCTTTGAGCAGCGCGGTGCTGGGTTTGACCCTTGCCGCCACGGCGCTGGCGCTGTATCTGTCGCAGGTCACTCCCGACCTGAACTATTACTTTTTTACCGCGCGCATCTTCGAATTGATGATTGGATCGTGCGCCGTCATGTTCAGCGCGGACAGGTTTCGCCTGAGTCGTGTCAGCGCTTCGCTCATTTGCGCGGTTGCGCTCGTCACGATTGCCTATTGTGCGGTCCAGGACGATATCCTCAGCGGATTCCCCAACTATCACGCGGTCGCGGTATGCGTCGCCACGGCCCTGCTGCTGGTTCGCGGCATAGGTAATGTGAGCATCACCTCGGCTGTCCTTGCATTCAAACCGCTGGTGTTCATTGGCACCCTTTCCTACTCGCTGTATCTGTGGCATTGGCCGATTCTGGCGGTGCTGGCCTACCTGGGCGTCGATCTGAGCCCAGCGGTAACAGTCGGCTATTTCGCCGCCACGTTCGCGATGGGCTACCTCTCCTTCTGGCTTATCGAAAACAGGTTTCGCAAGGTTCGGGCCGGATTCGGCAAGACCGTACTGCTGTTGATACTGCTGCCCGCCATCGGCCTGTCGCTGCTGCACTCCGCCGGCAGGAATCATGACGGGTGGCCGAACCGTTTTGGTGACGATTCGATCGCGATGTTCAGCACGCTGAAGGCATTCGTACCGAGCCATCGTGAGGACTGCCTGGGTAACAGCGAAAAGGTTGATCCTGACTGCGTCCTGGGCGCGCCGCTGGCCAAGCCGCAGGCTTTGCTGATCGGAGATTCCTATTCGAATCACTATTGGGGATTTATCGAAACGCTGGCCAAGGATGCCGGCCTGTCGGTTCTTGCCCAAGGTTATCCGGCCTGTCTGACCCTGCCCGGCATCTATCTCTACGACTGGTACAAGGCCAAAAACGCGCTTTATGAAAAGTGCCATACGGCTGCCCAACACTATTACCACCTGATTGCGGACAGCCATTTCCAGTACGTGATCATTGGCCAGTTCTGGGAGGCCTATCTCACAGCCACGATTGTCACGAAACTCGATGACCCACGCAGCCTGGAACTGACGCAGCAACGACTTGAGATCGCGGTTCGCCACGCACTGGACATCATCGTCGACTCGGGTGCCACGCCGATTGTGCTGATGAGCACATTGCCCATGCCCGCCAGAATCAACGAATGCCTGCTCAGACAGGTCAAGTTACGCGGGATGCTCGGCAGCGCTGAACAAAGCCGTTCATGTGCCGCGGTGACATGGTCAGGCCTTGAGGACCCCTTCTTGACCAGACTTTTCGGCCAACTGCAGGTTGAATATCCACAACTGATCGTCCTTGATCCAAAAAAAGTGCAATGCACGGACGGTACTTGCCTGACCAGCGTCAATGGCGTGCCGGTGTACCGCGACATCGGCCATGTGTCCGATTACGCCTCGTACAAATTCGGTGAGCTGTACCTCAAGCACTTCGGCAATCCATTCAAGAGCAATCCGGGCGGCGCCCTCTAACGCCGCTCCATTTGCCATCTATGCTGCAACTGCCAGCTTCTTTTGACGAGGTTCGCATGACCGAATGGACGCGATATGTTTCGAATACTGAGCATCTGCTCAATATTCAACACAAAAACCACGTATCCTGCGCGCCCCGTTCAACCATCACGTCGCGAGGACAGTTTGTCTAAAGGTATCGCTCTATCGGTTTCAGCCTCGGTGCTGTTTGCCGTCATGTATTACTACACGTCGCTGCTGACACCTCTGAGCGGCGTGGAAATCTTCGGCTGGCGCATGCTCCTGACCGTGCCGTGCATGACCGTGTTCATGCTGGTTTCCGGGGAATGGCGGCGGGTGCTGGAGCTGTTCCGATTGATGGCAGCCAGGCCGAAGCTGATTGCCGGGCTGCTGGTTTCTTCCGCCCTGCTCGGCGTTCAGCTGTGGCTGTTCATGTGGGCACCGCTCAATGACTACAGCCTGGATGTATCGCTGGGTTATTTCCTCTTGCCGCTGGCGATGGTGCTCACCGGGCGGATTGCCTATGGCGAGAGCCTGTCTTACCTGCAGAAAATCGCGGTATTTTTCGCCAGCCTTGGCGTGTTGAACGAGCTGTATCAGGTGGGTGGTTTTTCCTGGGCAACGCTGGTGGTCGTGGTCGGTTATCCGCTGTACTTCGTACTGCGCAAATACCTGAAAACCGACAACCTCGGTGGCCTGTGGGTCGACATGACCCTGATGCTGCCGGTCGCCTACTGGTTCGTGCAGGGCGGCGAACAGGGCCTGGCCGTTTTCGATCAATATCCGGGACTGATGTGGCTGATTCCGCTGCTCGGCCTGATCAGCGCTTCCGCGCTGGTGGTGTACATCATCGCCAGCCGCTTGCTGCCGTTCAGTCTGTTTGGTTTGTTGAGTTATGTTGAACCGGTGTTGTTGCTTGCGGTGGCGTTGTTGCTGGGAGAGAGCATCAAGTCGGGCGAGTGGCTGACTTACATCCCGATCTGGCTGGCGGTTGTGGTGCTGGTTTTCGAAGGCTTCAAACACTTGACGCGCCAACGCCGCTCTTGAATGCAACACAAGACAAATGTGGGAGCGAGCCTGCTCGCGAAGTCGTCAGACCAGTCAACATGACTGTTGAATGAAAGTCCGCATTCGCGAGCAGGCTCGCTCCCACAGGTTTTTTATGAAGCAAAAAAATCCCGGCCGTGCATTTCTGCAGGCCGGGATTTTTTGATTTCGGATTACTCGGTGGTCAACACACCACGACGCACCTGGTCACGCTCGATCGATTCGAACAGGGCTTTGAAGTTACCTTCGCCGAAACCGTCGTCGCCCTTGCGCTGGATAAACTCGAAGAACACCGGACCCATCAGGGTTTCCGAGAAGATCTGCAGCAGCAGGCGCTTGTCGCCCTGCTCCGAGGCACCGTCGAGCAGAATGCCGCGTGATTGCAGCTGATCGACCGGCTCGCCGTGGTTCGGCAGGCGACCTTCAAGCATTTCGTAGTAGGTGTCCGGCGGCGCGGTCATGAAGCGCATGCCGATTTTCTTCAGCTGATCCCAGGTCTTGATCAGGTCGTCGGTGAGGAACGCAACGTGCTGGATGCCCTCGCCGTTGAACTGCATCAGGAACTCTTCGATCTGCCCGGCGCCCTTGGACGACTCTTCGTTGAGCGGGATGCGGATCATGCCATCCGGTGCGGTCATGGCTTTCGAAGTCAGACCGGTGTACTCGCCTTTGATGTCGAAGTAACGGATTTCACGGAAGTTGAACAGCTTCTCGTAGAAGTTCGCCCAGTAGGCCATGCGACCGCGATAAACGTTGTGGGTCAGGTGATCGATGATTTTCAGGCCAGCGCCAACCGGGTTGCGATCAACACCTTCGATAAACACGAAGTCGATGTCGTAGATCGAGCTGCCTTCGCCGAAACGGTCGATCAGATACAGCGGCGCGCCGCCGATGCCTTTGATCGCCGGCAGGTTAAGCTCCATCGGACCGGTTTCGATGTGGATCGGCTGAGCGCCGAGTTCGAGTGCGCGGGAATAGGCTTTCTGCGAATCCTTGACGCGAAACGCCATGCCGCAAACAGACGGGCCGTGTTCGGCGGCGAAGTACGAGGCGACGCTGTTGGGTTCGTTATTGAGGATCAGATTGATCGCGCCCTGACGATAGAGGTGCACGTTCTTGGAACGGTGGGTCGCGACTTTGGTGAAGCCCATGATCTCGAAGATCGGCTCCAGCGTGCCGGGAGTCGGCGCTGCGAACTCGATGAACTCAAAGCCCATCAGGCCCATTGGGTTTTCGTATAAATCTGCCATGGTGACGCCTCATCATTTCTTATCAATTAACCAGGGTTATTTGTCAGGAAAGTGATGTAGAGGGAGGCGCACAGGAGATGCCACGCACGCTGCGCGCGAGGAAGTCTCCGTAGATCAGTTGGAACCCGAATATCTTCATTGTCGACCCAAGGCTCTTGCGGGCGAGGCTTCTGCTGCCAGAAGACGATTATTATTGTATGCGTAAATCGATTCTACACAGCGTAACGAGACCTGTCTGCCCTCTGTATAAAATCCGCTTTTTTTCGTACGGCGCAAGAGCCATCTGCGATCTATTCTCCCCTCTGGCTCAATTGTTTATCGGGTCGGATTTCTAAACCACAGGGTGTGTCCATGCCGCTGACCCGTCGAACCCGCCGCAAACGCAGCACCCGAATCGCCGTGACTGTGCTCAGCGGTCTGCTGCCGATCGTGCTGGGCAGTGGGATTCTTTATATGCAGGCAGAACGCACACTGCAGCAAAGTGCCGGGGAAACGGCCGAACAAGCGCTGCGACAGTTCGATCTGATGCTCGATAACACGGCAGAAGCCGCTCGGGTCCTGCTGCCGCTTGCCGGGAAAAATTGCGAAGAGGTGAAACTGGCCCTGCGCGAACAAGTGACCCGCCGCCCCTTCGTGCGCTCGACCAATCTGGTCTGGGACAACAATCTCTACTGCAGCTCACTCTTCGGGGCGTTCCAGGAAGCCGTCAATGCCGGGGACTATCATCAAGGCAAACTGTGGTTGATGAACGGCAATCCGGTGACGCCCGATACGGCATTGTTGATCTACCGTCTCAGCGACGGTCGCGGTGGCGCACTGACCACACTGGATGGCTATCACTTGAGCAACATCCTGCGCCTGATCGGCCGCCAGACATTACTGACGTTGCAAGTGGGCGATAACTGGCTGTCCGCCGACGACAAAGTTCACCAGGGATCACTGCCTGCCCCGCCGGTCGCGCACAGCCTGCTGGATTCCGAGCGTTACGGTTTCAAAGTGTCGGCGGGTTTCCCCAAGGGCGAAGTCCGGCGCTACATGGCGGCGGAATATCCTCCGCTCTTCAGTCTGTTGATTTTCTTCGGTGCAATCTCCGGTGCCATTGGCCACTTCGTTCAGAAGCGATCGACCTCGCCCAGCCACGAAATGATGCGCGCACTCGAGGCCGGGGAATTCATTCCTTACTTCCAGCCCGTGGTTCACGGTGACAGCAAGCAGTGGTCGGGCGCTGAAGTGCTGATGCGCTGGAATCACCCGAAAGAGGGGCTGGTACGCCCGGACCTTTTCATTCCATTTGCCGAACACTCAGGCCTGATCGTGCCGATGACCCGCTCACTGATGCAACAGACTGCGGCCCTGCTGGGACCGCACTCTCTGAACTTCACCAAGCCTTTCCATATCGGCATCAACATCAGCGCCAGCCACTGCCAGGATCTGGAGCTGGTCGAAGATTGTCGTGACCTCTTGGCGGCGTTTGCGCCCGGCAGCGTCGAACTGGTGCTGGAATTGACGGAGCGCGAACTGATCGAGCCGAACGACATCACGCTTCAGTTGTTTGAGCAATTGCACGCACTTGGAGTGAAAATCGCAATCGACGACTTTGGTACCGGACACTCGAGCCTTGGTTATCTGCGCACCTTCAACGTCGACTTTCTAAAGATCGATCAGAGCTTCGTGGCCATGATCGGTGTAGACGCCTTATCGAGGCATATTCTCGACTCCATCATTGAACTGTCGGCCAAACTGGACTTGGGCATTGTTGCCGAAGGTGTCGAAACTCAGGCCCAGGCTGATTACCTGACCGAGCATAACGTTAACTTTTTGCAGGGCTATTTGTACGGTAGACCGATGCCTGGCGCTGATTTCCTCGAAGCATTAACTCATCATTAAATCGCCGACACTGCCCGCCGAACAACCGCACCAAATTGATACAAAAAGTCATTGTTGTTACATGGCGACAACATCAGGATTTACTCTTGTCGCATTAACTACTACAATTTTTTCAACCTGAGCCAGACTGGCAGGTGAGCCAATTATCACCGAGTCGCTTCCAGGCTCTTGGCTTATAGCTTTGTTTGCGGTTGGTATCAGCCAAACACACTATTGGAGTAAAGATATTGTCCAGACTCGCTGAATTTCGCGCAGCTGAAAAGGCCCTTCAGGAACAGCTCAAACAGCTGGAATCGCTGAAGAACGATGCCGGGCTGAAGAAAGAAATCGAATTCGAAGAAAAGCTCCAGGGACTGATGAAAACCTACGGCAAAGGCCTGAAAGACATCATCGCCATCCTTGATCCAAACCCGGCAAAGTCCGGTCTGCAGCAGTCCGCAGCGCCCAAGACCCGCCGCGCCCGCGTGGTCAAGGTTTATCAGAACCCGCACACTGGCGAGCTGATCGAAACCAAGGGCGGCAACCATCGCGGTCTGAAAGCCTGGAAAGAGCAGTACGGTGCAGCCACCGTGGATTCATGGTTGCGCGGTTAATCTGACGCCAACAAAAAGCCCTGCCTGATGCAGGGCTTTTTTATTGACAATATCTAACAAATGAAATGATTTTCATCGAACAAGTTGGAAATTTGTGTAACGCTTCTGAATCATCAGGCTAAACATTTTGCTGCGCGATGTAACCTCGATCGCTTGATCAAACTAAGTGCTTAATCCTTTCCGGCAAGCGAACTGCTGCGAGTTAGTACGAACGTTTATAATTCCAGGCTGTTGCGCGCCGCTTCTATATCGTCGGCGCTCGCCTTATAAACGTCGGCCTGACCGGCATATGAAAGTACGTAAGCCTTGTCTGTTTCCACAGCTGCCACCAACGTTTGTGATAATACGTGTCGACCGTTCTCGGTGACCGTGCACGTCGTCTCCAGCCCGGACAATGAGCCGAGCGCAGCCGGATGAATTCTGTTGCAAACGCTCTGATAACCACTGCGGAAGAAATCTTTCTGGATCGATTTGCGCATTTCCAGCAGCACGCCTTGCAAATTGACCTGATGCCCCGCCTCCACTTGCGTCATGGTCAACTCCATCACCATCACCTGATTGCCATCAGCATCGAGCTTCACCGCCCGCTGCCGCGAGACTGGTGGCGCGGTGTCCGGCAATGGTTCAACCTCCCAGCCCGTCGGCCAAGTGATACTTGGTTCGGCCATTACGGGTAAAACCACAGCCGACGACAAAGCAAAAAAAACAAACACGGATTTCAACAGTCGGATCATTGCCGGACGCACTCGTAGATAGAAGGCAAAGTCTGAGCCCCGCCCTCGCGCAGGGCAAGCCCGCCTTGCATTTGGCGATGCCGGCCGGCATGCGTATCATTGCGCCCATTCACTCGCCCATTTGTTATTGGAGGGCCCATGAGCCTCAACGAACTGAACACTTTTCCCGGCGTGACAGCTACGCCAGACAGCGCAACCCGCAACTTCGTGTTCAACCACACCATGCTGCGCGTGAAGGACATCACCAAGTCGCTGGATTTCTACACCCGTGTACTGGGTTTCTCGCTGGTCGAGAAGCGTGATTTCCCGGAAGCCGAGTTCAGCCTGTACTTCCTCGCGCTGGTCGATAAATCACAGATCCCGACCGACGCCGCCGCGCGTACCGAATGGATGAAATCGATCCCGGGCATTCTCGAACTGACCCACAACCACGGCACCGAAAACGATGCCGACTTCGCCTATCACAATGGCAACACCGACCCGCGCGGTTTCGGCCACATCTGCATCTCAGTGCCGGATATCGTTGCAGCATGTGCACGCTTTGAAGAGCTGGGTTGCGATTTCCAGAAGCGTCTGACCGATGGCCGGATGAAGAGCCTGGCGTTCATCAAGGATCCGGATGGCTACTGGGTCGAAATCATTCAGCCTGCGCCGCTGTAACTGACGATATAAATCCATTGCGGGAGCGAGTCTGCTCGCGACGGCGTCCGGTCAGCCAACGTATCGTTGACTGACACTCCGCTTTCGCGAGCAGGCTCGCTCCCACATTTGGTTTTGTGACAGGCAAAAAAAACCCATGATCGCTCATGGGTTTTTTCGTTTTCGACCTGGCAGTTACGCCGGGGCCGAAGTCCGGATCAAGTGATCGAACGCACTCAGCGAAGCCTTGGCGCCCTCGCCCACTGCGATCACGATCTGCTTGTACGGCACAGTCGTCACGTCGCCCGCTGCAAAGATCCCCGAGATCGAAGTCTCGCCACGATTATCGACAATGATCTCGCCACGCGGCGACAGCTCGATGGTGCCCTTCAGCCAATCGGTGTTCGGCAGCAGACCGATCTGCACGAAGATGCCTTCCAGCTCAACCGTACGCAGCTCATCTGTGGTGCGATCCTTGTAACGCAGACCGTTGACCTTCTCGCCATTGCCGGTGACTTCAGTGGTTTGCGCACTGGTGATCACGGTGACGTTCGGCAGGCTGTGCAGCTTGCGCTGCAACACAGCATCGGCGCGCAGTTGTACGTCGAACTCCAGCAGCGTTACTTGCGACACAATACCGGCCAGATCGATAGCCGCTTCAACGCCGGAGTTACCGCCGCCGATCACCGCCACGCGCTTGCCTTTGAACAGCGGGCCGTCGCAGTGCGGGCAGTACGCCACGCCCTTGTTGCGGTATTCCTGCTCGCCCGGGACGTTCATTTCGCGCCAGCGTGCACCGGTCGCGAGGATCACGCTCTTGGCTTTCAGCGTTGCACCGCTGGCGAAGTGGACTTCATGCAGCTCGCCGTTCTTGCCCGGGATCAGCTTGTCAGCGCGTTGCAGGTTCATGATGTCGACGTCGTACTGCTTGACGTGTTCTTCCAGCGCCGTGGCCAGTTTCGGCCCTTCGGTTTCCTGCACGGAAATGAAGTTCTCGATGGCCATGGTATCGAGCACCTGACCGCCGAAACGCTCAGCCGCGACACCCGTTCGGATGCCTTTACGTGCGGCATAAATAGCCGCCGAGGCACCGGCCGGGCCACCGCCGACGACTAGCACGTCAAAGGCTTCTTTGGCGCTGATCTTCTCGGCCTGACGCTCAATCGCGCCGGTGTCGAGTTTGGCGAGGATTTCCTCCAGGCCCATTCGGCCCTGGCCGAAGTTCTCGCCGTTGAGGTAGATGCTCGGCACAGCCATGATCTTGCGATCATTGACTTCGTCCTGGAACAGCGCGCCGTCGATGGCGACATGGCGGATGTTCGGGTTGAGCACCGCCATCAGGTTCAGCGCCTGGACGACATCCGGGCAGTTTTGGCAAGACAGCGAGAAGTAAGTCTCGAAGCTGAACTCGCCTTTGAGCGAGCGAATCTGCTCGATGACTTCAACGCTGGCCTTCGACGGGTGGCCGCCGACTTGCAGCAGGGCCAGCACCAGGGAGGTGAATTCGTGGCCCATTGGAATGCCGGCGAAGCGCAGGCTGATGTCGGCTCCAGGGCGATTGATCGAGAACGATGGTTTACGAGCATCGTCACCGCTGTCGATCAGGGTAATTTGGCTCGAAAGACTGGCAACGTCTTTCAGCAGGTCCAGCATTTCACGGGATTTCGCACCGTCGTCGAGGGATGCAACGATCTCGATCGGTTGGGTGACCCGTTCCAGGTACGATTTCAACTGGGCTTTAAGATTGGCGTCCAACATACGGGCGATTTCCTTTATTTGAGGCGAAAAAAAGCCCGAGCGAATCTCGCCCGGGCATTTTTATTGGGCGGTGCAGCTAACTTAAGAAGGCGCGGCGTGCCGCCCTGCGTTGCATGTCACAGACTTAGATCTTGCCGACCAGGTCCAGCGACGGAGCCAGAGTGGCCTCGCCTTCTTTCCACTTGGCCGGGCAAACTTCGCCTGGGTGTGCAGCGACGTACTGAGCAGCCTTGATCTTGCGCAGCAGCTCGGAGGC
>Ga0308168_1000410_pt1 | contig 53934 bp, 53 predicted proteins | sample PhyCR2_FD_202133 | JGI IMG/M metagenome (GOLD analysis project Ga0308168, IMG submission 202133) | Phyllosphere microbial communities from UC Gill Tract Community Farm, Albany, California, United States - DLSLRC.R2 | ecosystem: Host-associated > Plants > Phyllosphere > Unclassified | place: USA...
TTCCGCGGTGCCCATCTTCGGCACGCTGCCGATCACTTCACCGGTGGCCGGGTTGGTCACCTGGATGGACTGGCCGTTGTCCGCGTCCAGCCATTCACCGTTGATGAAGGCTTGCTGGCGGAACAACGCTTGATCGTTCAGTTGCATGTCCGACTCCTCAAAGGGCAATACTGCGCTCGCGCAGGTCCATGTTCAGGATGCGGTCGTTCTCGCTGTAGTCGACCGGGCAGTCGATCACGTGCACGCCTGGGGTCTTCACGCAGTGCTCGAGCAGCGGCAACAGGCCGTCTGCGCTTTCCACGCGGTGGCCGTTGGCGCCGTAGGCTTCGGCGTACTTGACGAAGTCCGGGTTGCCGTAGTCCAGGCCGAAATCGGTGAAGCCCATGTTGGCCTGCTTCCAGCGGATCATGCCGTAGCCATCGTCACGCAGGATCACCACGGTGATGTGCATGCCCAGACGTACGGCCGTTTCCAGCTCCTGGCTGTTCATCATGAAGCCGCCGTCGCCGCAGACCGAGATGACCGGGCGCTCCGGGTAGACCAGGTGCGCGGCCATGGCAGACGGCAGGCCGGCGCCCATGGTCGCCAGGGCGTTGTCCAGCAGCACGGTGTTGGGCTTGTGCGCCTTGTAGTTGCGGGCGAACCAGATCTTGTAGATGCCGTTGTCCAGCGCCACGATACCTTCGGACGGCAGCACACGACGGATGTCGGCAACCAGGCGCTGCGGGTAGACCGGGAAGCGGTCGTCGTCGGCGCCTTCGGCGATCTGCGCTTCGTTGGCCTCGCGGATCGCCATCAGGCGGGTGAAGTCCCAGTGACTGGTGTCGCTCAGGGCTTCGCCGATCTGCCAGACGGTGTTGGCGATGTCGCCGATCACTTCGACCTGGGGGAAGTACACGGCATCGACTTCGGCGCTGCGGAAGCTGATGTGAATGACTTCGGTACCGCCACGGACCATGAAGAACGGCGGCTTCTCGATCACGTCGTGGCCGATGTTGATGATCAGGTCGGCGGCCTCGACGGCGCGGTGCACGAAGTCACCGGACGACAGGGCGGCGTTACCGAGGAAGCGCGGGTGACGCTCGTCGACCACGCCCTTGCCCATCTGGGTGGTGATGAACGGGATGCCGGTCTTGTCGATCAGCTGCTTGAGGACCTTGGCGGTCATCTTGCGGTTGGCGCCGGCGCCGATCACCAGGATCGGGCTGCGGGCGTTCTGCAGCTTCTGCACGGCGGCTTCGATGGCCTTGTGCTCGGCCAGCGGGCGACGGTGCAGGCTGCGCGGGATCGGCAGCGCATCGGTCTGCTCGGCAGCGATGTCTTCCGGCAGCTCCAGGTGCACGGCACCGGGCTTTTCTTCTTCGGCCAGGCGGAAGGCTTCGCGCATGCGGGCCGGGATGTTGTCGGCCGAGGCGAACTGGTGGGTGTACTTGGTGATAGGGTCCATCATGCCGCACACGTCGATGATCTGGAAGCGACCCTGCTTGGACTTCTTGATCGGCTTTTGGCCGGTGATCATCATCATCGGCATGCCGCCGAGATAAGCGTAGGCGCTGGCGGTCACCAGGTTGGTGGCGCCTGGGCCGAGGGTCGACAGGCTGACGCCGGTCTTGCCGGTCAGACGGCCATAGGTCGCCGCCATGAAGCCTGCGGACTGTTCGTGGCGAGTCAGTACCAGCTTGATCTTGGATTTGCGCAGGGACTCGAGCAGGTCGAGGTTTTCCTCACCTGGGATGCCGAATACAAACTCGACACCTTCGTTTTCCAGGCATTGCACAACGACATCGGCGGCCTTGGCCATTTTTCTTGTAACCTCAAATTCAGAGTATTAGGCGCAGCAGAACCTGCGGGACCGCAAGCGGCCCCCTTGGGTGGTCTTCAGGTGCAGGTGGCTTTTCAGGCCAGCTGGTAGGTGGTCTTGACGCGGGTGAAGAACTGACGTGCGTGCGTGCCTTGCTCACGCGAGCCAAGGCTCGACGCACCATTGCCCCCGAACGGGACGTGATAGTCCACACCCGCGGTCGGCAGATTCACCATGACCATGCCTGCCGAGCTATTGCGCTTGAAGTGCTCGGCATGACGCAGCGAGGTGGTCACGATACCCGCGGAAAGCCCGAACGGGGTATCTTCGGCTGCGGCGAAAGCGGCTTCGTAATCGCGAACCTTGAGCACGCTCAACACGGGCCCGAAGATCTCTTCGCGATAGATGCGCATGTCCGGAGTCACCTCGGTGAACAGAGCCGGCGTGAAGAGATAGGCCCCCGCCTGGTTTTCGATACGCTCACCGCCGCACACCAACTTGGCACCCTGTTCACGTCCACTGGCTACGTAGGACAGGTTCTGTTCCAGCTGGCGACCATCCACCACCGGGCCGATATCGGTAGAGGCTTGCAGCGCGTCGCCTACCTTCAGCGCCTGAGTACGTTCGGCCAGGCGTGCCACGAATGCATCGTGGATGCCTTCGGTGACGATGACACGGGAACTGGCCGTGCAACGCTGACCGGTGCTGAAGAACGAGCCATTGAGCGCCACATCCACCGCCTGTTCCAGGTCGGCATCGTCCAGCACGATCAGCGGATTCTTGCCGCCCATTTCCAGTTGGACCTTCTTCATGCCTTCAGCCGCCAGCTTGGCGATCTGACGGCCCGTGTTCTCCGAGCCGGTGAAGCTGATACCGTCGATATGCGGCGAACGGATGAGGGTGTCGCCCACACTGCGGCCGGGGCCGATCAGCATGTTGAACACGCCCGCTGGCAGACCGGAACGGCTGATGATGTCGGCCAGGGCCCACGCCGAGGACGGCACCAGTTCGGCAGGTTTGAACACCACGCAGTTGCCGAAGCACAGCGCGGGCGCGATCTTCCAGGCCGGAATGGCGATCGGGAAGTTCCACGGGGCGATGATGCCGATCACACCCAGTGGCTGGGTGAACACATCGATGCCCACGTCCTGTCGCACCGACTGATACTTCTCGCCTTCGGCGCGCAGCGCTTCCTGGGCGTAGAACTTGAAGGAACGGCCTGCGCGGTCGACTTCGCCCAGCGCTTCGCGAACGATCTTGCCTTCTTCGCGCGCCAGCAGCAGCGCAAGCTCCTCGCGGCGCGCCAGAATCTCGGTACCGATGAAATCCAGTGCATCAGCGCGCTGCTGCGGATTGCTGCGCGCCCAGGCTGGCTGGGCACGGCGGGCGGCGGCGATGGCTTGTTCGGTCAGCTCCTGATCGGCACGCACGAAACGCTCGACGATCTCGCCAGGGTTGGACGGGTTACGGTTCTCGAGGATATCGGCGCCGCTGTCCAGAGCGACGAAGGCGCCGTCGACGAAGCTGCTTTTGGTGGCGATGGTCATGCGGTACGGATCCTTTTCTCGGGGGCGTGGCGGGCAACGTAATCAGTGATGTTGTCGACGGCGCGATCCATCAACTGCTGCATGGCATCCTCACTGCTCCAGGCGATGTGCGGATTGAGGATGAAGTCGTCGCGGTCGATCAGCTGGAACAGTGGGTTGCTTGGATGCAGTGGTTCTACTTCAACCACATCCAACGCCACACCGCCCAGCCGTCCGTTTTGCAGGGCGTCGATCAGGGCAGCCTCATTGACGATGCCGCCACGACCGGTGTTGATCACCAATGCATCGGGCTTCATGGTCGCCAGTCTTGCAGCATCGATCAGGTCATGGGTCTCTGGCGTCAGCGGCGCATTGATCGAGAGCACGTCGCAGCTCTTGAGCAGGCTTTCCAGCGAACGGCAATCGGGGCCTGGACGCTTGCCGCCGCGGTCCTCGAACAGCACGTCCATGCCAAAGGCACGGGCAAGCTCAGCCAGCCGCACGGCAATGGGGCCACTGCCGATGATCGCCATCTGCTTACCACGCACATCACGGATGCGGTGATCGAAATAGATGTTCTTGTATTCGGCCTGGCCCGCATGCACCTTGCGCATGAGTCGATTGAATGCGGCTGGACGACGGAACAGCTCCAGCATCATCGCCATACTGTGCTCGGCGACGGTATTGGCGGCATAGCCAGGTACGCTGGCCACCTCGATGCCATGCGCCTCGCAGTACTCGACATCGACGATATCGCGGCCCGTCAACGCCAGCGAGATCATCTTCAGCTTTGGCAACTGACGCAGGTGTTCTTCGCGCAGCGGCACGCTGCAGGTCAACGCTACGGTGGCATCCTTCAGGTGTTCGAGCACCTGATCAGGGTGTGTATAGGCAAACTGCTGCCACGTGTGCTCGCAGTCTGGGCGCTTCAAACGCGTCGAAGCTGCAAGGCCCTCGTCATCGAGGAAAACGATATGTTCGCTCATGATCATGATACTTATTTTTTCTGGGCGGGGACGTAGCCGGCAGGTGCCATGGCCACCAGCTGGCGAGTGATGAAACCGGCATCCTGATCGTGGTCTTCCAGCGACTCTTTGCGGACCAGCGCATCACGCACCATGTGCGCACCGAAGAAACGGAACGGCTCTGGCGGCAGCAGCTTCATCTTTTGATTCACCAGACCACAATTGGCCCACTCGTCATTGGCATGCGTGGCCAGCGATTTGATGATGCGGCTGGCGAAGACGGTGGTGGCCACACCGTTACCCGAGAAGCCGATGCCGTAACTGACGGTCTGGTGGTGATCCAGGTAGCCGAAGTTCGGCAAGCCTTTCATGGCGCGGTCGATCGGGCCAGTCCAGCTGCTTACCACGGGCACGTCAGCAAGCTGCGGATACAGACGACGGAGTTCGGCAGCCACCTTGTCGGCAGCAGGCGAGGGTTTTTCATAGAGGTTGCCGATGCGCCCGGCGTAGGCGAACTGACCCAGGGGCTTGCCGAACACCACGCGGCCATCCGGCGTATTGCGCCAGTAGTTCAGCACCGTACGCGAATCGGTCATGCATTCGCCGCCGCTGAAGCCGATAGCGTCGAGCTTGGCCTTTACAGGCGCGGTGGCGACCATGTCGCTGGACATGATGGCGATCATGCGGCGCAGCTCGGGAAATTGCGCGCCCCAGGCGTTCAATGCCAATACCACGTGGTTGGCTTTTACACGGCCCATGGCGGTGTGCACCACGGGATGCTTGCCACGTTCGAGGTGCGTGAACGGCGATTTCTCGAAGATCTTCACGCCCAGCTTCAAGGCCACACGTCGCAGACCGCGCGCCAGCATCGCGGGCTGCACCGTAGCGGCGTTTGGATCATAGATGCCACCCAGTACCAAGGGCGAACCCACGCGGCCGCGAATAGTCTCGCGGTCCAGTTCCTGGAACGGGTTCACGTCCAACTTCTGCAGGCCGTCGGTCAGTACCTTCCACGAATTCATCTGCCGCGCGTTGGTGGCCGTCCACAGCCAGCCGTCCTTGCGGTACTGGGCGTCGATACCATGCTCCTGACAGAAGCTGCCGATCTCATCGATAGCCGACTCAGCGGCTTCACAGATACGACGTGCCTCGACATCACCGCAGATGGTGCGAACCGACAGGTACTTGCCCCACCAGTTGGTGGCGACACCGCCGTTGCGCCCGCTGGCACCGGAGCCACAGCGATCACGCTCGACAATCATGATGGTCATCTCCGGATGCGCCTGCTTCAGGCGGATGGCCGACCACAGGCCAAGGAAGCCACCGCCGACGATACAGACATCCGCTTGGATCGAGTCCTGCAAGGGAGGGGCGAGATCGTTATCCAGGTCGAGTGCCTGGGCATACCAGAATCCACGGTACATAGTGTTGGTGCCTTTGAGCGTGAGAGCATGTTGGTTTTTGCAACATGATGCTCACCCTTGGGACACCCTCGCTGTAACGAGCATGACAATTGATAGTAGAAGCACGCGCAAACCCTGCCATTTGTCCCGATTTTTCTACTTGCTGGGATTGATATGATATCCCGGACCTATCACGGCCCTCTAAAATGAAGGCAGACATGATGAGGTGAGGTAATCGTCCATGGTTCATCAAGCGCTTTATGACACTCCGCTTGAAGCAGATATCAAGCCGCCCATAAAACCCGAATTGAGGGTGGGCTTCGTGCTGCTGAACCAATTCACCCTCGTACCTGTGGCAGGACTGGTCGACTCGCTACGTTTTGCTGCCGACAAATCCTTCCGCAGTCAACAGCTTTTCTGCCAATGGGACTGGATGACCCTTCATGATCAACCCATCACCGCCAGCTGCGGCATGCCCATCCACCCCACCAAGCCGCTGAACATGTTCGCCCAGTACGATTACATCGTCCTTGCAGGCGGGCTCCTTGGAGAAACCCGTAACCCACCCGACTGGCTGCTTGACGGACTGCGCGCAGTCAATGCCGCACACATTCCCATCATCGCCTTGTGTTCCGGCTCTTTCGTACTAGGTAAAGCAGGTCTGCTGGATGGACGCCGCTGCGCCGTGCACTTCACGTTGCGTGATGAATTCAAGGAGCGCTTCCCCGCCTCTACGATGGTCATCGACAAGAGCTACGTCGATGATCGAGGGATCATCACATGCCCAGGCGGCACCGCAATCGACCTGGCAGCCAATCTCATCAGGCGTCACTGCGGTGCCGTGCGTGCGCAGAAAGGCTTGGAATATCTGCTGGTCGAAGAACGACGGGAAGAACAACAGACAGCAACGGCCAGCGAAAGCGTGTATCAGAACGACCGCGTTCAACGCGCCATCGAATTCATGCGCGCGCACCTGGATGCCTCCATGACGTTACAGACGGTTGCAGAAGCCGTTGGCACACACCCCCGACAACTGCACCGCGAATTCGTGGCCAATACCCAGGAGCCGCCGGCGAACTATTGGCGCAAATTACGCCTGGAGCATGCCCGTCGGTTACTGGTCAATACCAGCCAGAACATCACCACCATCGCACTCGCCTGCGGCTTCTCCGATGCCTCGCATTTCATCCTGTGGTTTCGCAAACAGTACGGTGAAACGCCCTATACCTTCCGCAAGCGCCGCCACGAGGTAGAGCGTTTCGACTGGCACGGCGATAGCGCAGGCCTGGATCCCGACCTCTAGACAAAAAACGCCGCAATCGATTTGCGGCGTTTTTTGCTCACGCATCGATCAAAGCTGGCCGAACGCCTGAATTTCAATACGATAGCCTGGTGCTGCCAGCGGTGCGCCTACACAAGCGCGCACAGGCGGTTGATCACCGACCCAGGCATCATACACCTCGTTCATATGATCGAACTCGGCCATGTCGGCCAGCCAGATCTGTATGCGCGAAACGTTGGCTTTGGTGGCCCCGACTTGAGCCAACCAGGCTTCGAGCTGACGCAACACACAGCGCGTCTGCTCGGCGATACCGCCTTCAAGGTTCTCGGCCACGATTCCCGAGGTTTCGATACGCCCGTCGATGATGACCAGTTGACTGGCACGCTTGCCGGGATTGATACGCTCGATCATGCAACGCTCCTCAGAACAGCACGTAGGTCTTGCGCAGGGTTTCACGGATATCCCACACGCCTTCGCAGTTTGCCGGGAACAGCACGGCGTCACCTGCGCGCAGCTCCACCGGCTCACCGCCATCAGGCGTGAAGGTGCAAGCGCCACTGATGATATGGCTGAATTCACGATTGGTCAGGTGACGGCGGAAAACACCCGGCGAACTCTCCCACACGCCGATGCTGGCACTGACAGCCTCGTCAGTCTGATGCTGACCTGTGGCTGCGTGAGCGATCAGCTCGCCCACGGGCAGCTTGGCAGGGGCTTTTTCGCCCAGCGGCGACTCAGCAGCCTGGCGTACAACGGTAAGAACTTGGGTCATGATAGATCCTCGAATGGGTGAATAAGACTGGATCAGCGCGCAGGTGCGCACGCCTCCAGGGCAGATGCCTGTTGCAGGTCGAGCTTCGCGGTCTCCGGCGCCAGCCACCACGACGCCAAGGCGCTCAGCAAAGAAATGGCCCCCACCAGCAGAACATTGATGACACGGGTGGCTGCCAGACAGCCAACCACGAACCCGCTGACGACCCTGCTGGCCAACAAAGGACTGCGGGTGGTACGAGGCAAGAACTCGGCAAGAAGAGAAGGAGCGATGGACAGTGATGTAGAAAACGCCAATGTCTTGTGAAACCCATTAAGGGAAGCGTCTTCAATGGATCGCTCGACACTCGACATTGAAGTTTCCTGTTGTAGTTGTTATTGCCGTAACGCTCGGCCCTTTACTGTAACGTCCGGCAGGCATTTGCAACTTGACGGACACGCCAAGTTTGCGCGCTGACCTACGTTGCGTGCGTGCTCTTCATCACGCCCTCACGTGAGCCAGCCTTCAGGATTGCCGCCCACTGCCGCGCTTACCTGCCAATCACTATCGCATCGCCTGCTTCATGCCCCTATAACATCTGAGACAAGTCGTCGTATGAATCGCCCACGCCAGAAAAAACGCGTAGGCACGCCCATGACTTTATCGTGGCGCCCGAACATCCTATGAGCTGTCTCAGATGTTATAGGGCCTCGACGCCCAAGGGTGCGAGAGTGCTCGCACACGCAGAGGTGTCTCGCCCGCACGTTCTGCTGTCCGTTGGATGTTGCCCCAGTACGCTGCGGGTTTCGGCCTGGCCGGGATTCACGGCGCCAAGGTGCGTGCTTGTCATATCAATAATAAGTTGGAGCTTCCCCATGGCCTTCAAAAGAACTCTCCACGCGGTGGATACTCACGCCGGCACGCCGATGCGCGTGATCACCGGCGGTGTGCCGCACATTCCTGGCGATACCGTGTACGCCAAGATGAAATGGCTGGAAGAGAATGACGACCAACTGCGCAAGCTGATGCTGCGCGAGCCTCGCGGCTATCCAGCGCATTGCTGCAACATCATCGTCCCGCCCTGCCATCCGGAAGCGGATGCCGGTTACATCATCATGGAGCAGATCGAATACCCGGTGATGTCCGGCGGCAACACCATCTCGGTCGTTACCGTTTTGCTGGAAATGGGCATGCTGCCCATGAAGGAGCCGCTGACTGAACTGGTCCTGGAAGCGCCTGCGGGCCTGATCCGCATCAAGGCCCACTGCGAGAATGGCAAAGTCAAAGGTGTCACCTTCCAGAATGTGCCAGCTTTCGCTGCCCACCTGGACAAGGTCATCGATGTACCTCACCTCGGTAAAGTGCGGGTCGACGTCGGCTGGGGTGGCATGTTCTACGTCATCGCCGACGTACGCCAGTTCAAGGGGCTGGAGCTCAAGCCTGAGCATGGTGGCGAGATCGCGCGCGTCTCGTCGATGATTCGTGAAGCCGCCATCGAACAACTACCTGTCGCCCATCCAGACTACCCAGGGGTCGGCATCACCATCTCCCAACTCTCGGGACCCTCCGACGATCCCAAGGCTGATTGGAAAAATACCGTCACCATGTCTTCAGGCACCTTCTCCTGGGATGATCCGGCCACCTGGACGGGCGCCCTGGACCGTTGCCCATGCGGCACCGGCACGAGCGCCAAAATGGCTACCTTGCATGCCAAGGGCGAGTTGCCGCTCAACCAGGATTTCCGTCATCAGGGCATTCTTGGCAACATCTACACCGGCCGCCTGATCGAAGAAACCACCATTGGCCAGCACAGGGCCGTGGTCCCGACCGTGACCGGCACCAGCTGGATCTTCGGCCTGAATACCTTCGTCCTGGATCACGACGATCCATTCACTGAAGGCTTCACCATCGGCGACATCTGGGCTTGAACGGATAGACCGTGCCGCTGAGCACGCTCGTCGGCACATTGCAGTATGTGATAGGAAAGTCCGGTATCAACAACGCCCTTCCCCGATGACAATGCGACCTCGAACCCCATGAGGTCGCTTTCGCCGATTGGATGCATCAGCGCCTTTGGGCTTCCAGCCTGGATCGAGTCAACAACGCATCCAGGACCACCTCGCACGCGGCCCCCCAGGTAGCACTGGCAGGCTGATGCATGAGCACCTCGAGTCCTGCATAGGTAAAGGTACCAGGCGTTGCAATGCTCTGGCCCAATGCGCTGAGCGATTGCTCAGGATGATACTGGGCCCGTGCGATACAGTCCTGAAGATTGCCTAGCACGAGGGTTCGCGCATCATTGGCAGACAGGCCCTTCTCACTGAGCCATTGCTGAAGATCGTGCAGCAGGAAATAGAACCAGCCGTTCATGCAAGCGGCCACGGTGGCAAGTTCGAAAGACGCCTCGTCATCAAGCACCACACGCTGCCCCAACGGTTGCAGCAACTGCTCTGTGAACGGATGCGGCGGACAAATGACCACGGTAGATTGGTTGAACAGCGCCGCGTAGGACAGCATGACGCGCACGCACTCGGCATCCGGAAACGCGCGGCTCAATTGCTCAAGGGAAATGCCGGCCATCAACGACACGAGGTGTTGACCCTGTCTGAAGCTGACTTGGGCAGCCAGCTCATCCAGTGCGCAAGGCCGTATGCCAATGACCACCGTATCAGCTCCGTCGACCACTGCCTGGTTGCTGTCCAGGATACGGCAATCACACTCCGCCGCCAAAAGAGCGGCTTGCTCTGCATTGCGAGGCGAAAGCAGAATGTCGCCGTCGTGACCACTTCGGCGCAGGCCTCGTACCAGCTTGTCCGTAAGATCACCGACACCCAGAATTCCCAAGACGCTCATGATTTCCTCTCTGCCATTTGATCAGCATGCACTGACCGCGTTGCATCAAGGGGCCTGAGCCAAACAATGCGGTGCGGCGTCGTGCTCCTACTCTGTCACCGTGGATCTGTTACACCTATAACGCACGGGACGAGTCATCGTAATGTTGATGACAGGAGAGGCCAACCCCTCGCAGGCCCCACCCAGCATCGCCGTCCTGAGCGCCTACATCGCCACAACCAATCCGGGGTTGCGCGAACCACTGGGGTTGGCATAGCCATGGAGCTCCCGTTGTAGCGACAAGGCATCACAGCAGGCTGCCGATAGCCATGAGCAACAACAGTATGGTGATGATCTTGCGCGCAAGCGCCTCGCTCATGCCGGACACCATTCTCGCCCCGCACCATACGCCAAATGCCAATACGGGCAGGCTCATCAACCCCAACTGCAGCGATTGCCAGGTAAAGAGGTCAAGCGCCCAGAAAGCTGGCAGCGCGGCCACATCCATCGCAAGAAATGCCGCGATGATCGAAGCCCGGCCGGCCTCCAACGCCAGCGGCGAGCCCAGAAAAAACACGATGACCGGCGGCCCACCCAGACCCAACGAGCCATTGAGCACACCCGCCCCCGCCCCCGTGACCGCGGTCTGTAACACGGAGGGCATCTTCTTCAACTTGTACCCGCTGATCAGGACGATACAGCAGGCCACGATAAGCACGGCCAAGACGACTTTCACCGCATCGGCAGAGACACTGGCAAGCAGATAGGCGCCCAGGGGCGTCGAAACGACCGATGACAGCACCAGCACGTTGATGGACCGCCAATGCACGTGTCGCCAGATGGCAGGAAGCAACTTGATCCCAGCAGCGATTTCGAGGATGACCATGGCGGGCACGATCGTCGTCAGCGGCAGAACGAACGACAGCGACATGATGGAGAGCAGGGTGAAGCCGAAGCCTGAGAAACCACGGGCCAGCGCGGCAACGAAGACACAGCATAGGGCGTAAGCCGTGACTGACGGCGAGACGAGCACCACATCGGAAAGCATAGGTCCCTGCACCTGATCATTGTTCGATATCGGAAGCCGTGGGGCGGTGATGCGTGATTTTTAGTCGGCGTGACGCCACTGCAACGACGGTACATTGTGTTGTTCACGACGCGCACCGGATAGGAGCGGAAGGACTTAATGTATAAGCGATTAGCGCGGCCGCCCGCCTTCCTAAAACCGAAAGTCAAAACTGCCAAGCCGAACAGCTGCGAAAAGGCGCGCCTGACTCGCATGTGTGCGGGTAATCCTTGGCTGCGAAGCAGGCAAGGATCGGGAGACACCGGTCTAGCCTGTCGTGGACATGTACGATCAAGACCCAAGGCCCGTTCGATGCAGAACGTACGAGAACAAGAATAAACAACAGGGCATCGAAGATCGAAGCACGGGTGTCATGATTCGAGTCGGCGTCAGCGGCTGCGCGTCGAGGGGGGAACGGACATCCAGCTTTACCCGCGCCATGTTCATCGAGATAATAGCGCTCTTTGCTCAGGCTAGGTGCCTTGTGCACGTGAAATGGAGTTCACATGACCCACATGCAAGTACAGCACGCTTCCCCCCGCCGCCATCACATCACATCGCTGGTCGCCAAGATCATGACCGGCCTGGGCGTCGTGCTAGGTGGCATGTGGGCCATGATCACCTACTTGGTGCCTGATCCTAGCGTATTTGGTTTTGGATTCATCAACTGGCGCAACATTGTGCTCTTGGTCAGTCTATTCACAGTCCTGGGGGCGCTTTCCATCTGTTGGCAGATACGCAATGCCCCGCCCCTGCTGCATGGCGCTGCCCTGACTTTATTGATCGCCGGCCTGTCGTTCGTCTTTTTCATCCTGGGTACTGAATACGCCAAGCCCACGTTCGAGTTCGCCAAGGTTCAATCGACGATCATTGAAAACGATGGTAACAATCTACTGGGCAAGCGTATCGAGGTGGTAGACGGTATACGCGTGGAGTTGGTGAATTGTGAAAACATTGGCCGCTTTCCCACCTGCACATTTACGTTGACCAATCTGGATATAGATCGCGACTTCCGTTTCGAAAGCGAGAGTCGTTTTTTTGATGAAGCCGGCGCACCGGTGCCGATTAAAGAACAGAGGATGGGCCAGACATCGATGTCGCACTGGCGTGAGTTTCAACTCTTGCGTAACGTACCGACGAGCGTGAGCCTTGTCTTTCAAGAAACGGATCGTAAAGTGGAACATGCACCTTCGATCAAACTGTTTTTTTCGACACGCGACAATACGACACAAGCGCTCAAATTCAATGATGTTTATTTGAAATGAGTGCTGTGTCAGTCGATCCAGGCAGAGGTAATGCATGCCTTGATCGAAGGGCGGCAGAGTGCAGGTCAGGGGAAAAGGTCATAGTGCAAGCTGCCGTGAGAGGCTATCGAGGGTAGTCCAGACTGGCCAGCGAGTTACCTGCGACCCTTTGCGCCTGCCAAGGCGCTTCACTCTCTTTCAGCCAGCACACGTACATCTGGCTCACCCGATCACCGGCACTGCGGATGATCGGGCCCTCTTAGCGCTGACAGGTTTCGAAGGAGACCCCCGCCTGCCCTGAAGCTGAACCCCATCAAGCCGCTGGGGCCGCATGATTTTTCTGCAGGCACAAAAAAAGGGCCCGAAGGCCCTTTTTTCGAACATCTACACCCCACTAGAGGCTGTAGACTTATAACTGGAGCGGGAAACGAGACTCGAACTCGCGACCCCGACCTTGGCAAGGTCGTGCTCTACCAACTGAGCTATTCCCGCGTCGTGATGGGGCCATTCTAGCGATCTGGCCAATCACGTCAACCCCTTGATTCAAAAAAACTTTATTTCTGTTCTGCGCCCTCGCGCAGGTGCGGCCAGGCAGCGTGCAGGTAATGCACCATCGACCACAGGGTCAGCCCTGCCGAGACCACCAGCAGCAGGTAGCCCGCGACCACCCAGACGCTCAGCACCGGCGGGTTGGCCAGCAGGATCACCAGCGCCAGCATCTGCGCGGCGGTCTTCCATTTGCCCAGGTTGGACACGGCCACGTGCGCCCGGGCGCCCAGTTCGGCCATCCACTCGCGCAAGGCCGACACCACGATCTCGCGGCCGATGATCACCGCCGCCGGCAGGGTCAACCAGAGGTTGGCATGGGTCTGCACCAGCAGCACCAGCGCCACGGCCACCATCAGCTTGTCGGCGACCGGGTCGAGGAAGGCGCCGAAGGGCGTGCTCTGCTTCAACCTCCGGGCCAGATAGCCGTCGAGCCAGTCGGTGGCGGCAGCGACGGCGAACACGCTGCTGGCGGCGGCATAGCTCCAGTGGTACGGCATGTAGAACAACAGAATGAAGATCGGGATGAGCAGTACGCGCAGAACGGTGAGCAGGTTTGGAATATTCATCGATACGACTGGCCACGAGGTGAGTACGGCATTCTACTCGCTATGCAAGTTGGCATAAATCGACTCCGCGAGCTTTTTGCTGATGCCAGGCGCCTTGGCGATTTCGTCGACGCTGGCGCGATTGAGCTCTTGTAGACCGCCGAAGTGCTTGAGCAGTTCGCGGCGACGCTTCGGGCCGACGCCGGCGACGTCTTCCAGGCTCGAGGTGCGCCGGGCCTTGCCACGGCGCGCGCGGTGGCCGCTGATGGCGAAGCGGTGGGCTTCGTCACGGATCTGCTGGATCAGGTGCAGTGCCGGGGAGTCGCCCTTGAGGGTGAACTCGTGGGCAACGTCGTTGAGGTACAGGGTTTCGAAGCCGGCCTTGCGGGTCACACCCTTGGCCACGCCGAGCAGGGTCAGGTCGGTCAGACCCAGTTCCTGCATCATCTCGCGGGCCATGTTCAACTGGCCCTTGCCGCCGTCCACCAGCAGGACGTCCGGCAGCTTGCCCTCCCCGTCCTTGATGCGACGGAAGCGCCGGGTCAGGGCCTGGTGCATGGCGGCGTAGTCGTCGCCCGCGGTCACGCCTTCGATGTTGAAGCGGCGGTAGTCGGACTTGATCGGGCCTTCGGGGCCGAAGACCACGCAGGAGGCCACGGTGGCCTCGCCGCTGGAGTGGCTGATGTCGTAGCACTCCAGGCGCTGGGGCACCTCGTCCAATTCCAGCACCTGGGCCAGGGCTTCGAAGCGCGAGGCCATGTGCTGCCGGTTGGCCAGCCGTGCGCCAAGGGCCTGTTCGGCGTTGGTCACGGCCAGTTGCTGCCAGCGGGCACGGGTGCCACGGACGCGATGGGTGATGTCCAGGTCGCGGCCGCGCAAGGTCTGCACCGCTTCGCTGATGACGGCGAAGTCGTCGTGGACCACGTTGACGATCAGTTCGCTCGGCAGCTCACGCTCGGCGTTGCCCAGGTAGTACTGGGACAGGAACGCCGCCATCACGTCGGCGGTGTCTTCCTCGATGCCCACTTGCGGGAAGAAGTTCTTGCTGCCCAGCACGCGTCCGCCACGCACGCTGATCAGGTGCACGCAGGCGCCGCCTGGGTTGACGAACGCGGCGACCACGTCCACGTCGCCGGAGCCGCCTTCCATGTGCTGCTGGTCCTGGACACGGCGCAGCAGGCCGATCTGGTCGCGCAAGGCCGCGGCCTTCTCGAAGTCCAGGGCCATCGCGGCACGCTCCATCTCGCCGTTGAGTTCGTTGTGCAACTGCTGGCTGCGGCCTTCGAGAAACATCACCGAGTGACGCACGTCTTCGGCGTACTCTTCATCGCTGACCAGCCCCACGCACGGCGCCTTGCAGCGCTTGATCTGGTATTGCAGGCAGGGTCGGGTGCGGTTGGCGTAGTAGCTGTCCTCGCACTGGCGCACGAAGAAGGTCTTCTGCAACAGGCTCAGGCTTTCACGGATCGCACCTGCACTGGGGTAAGGCCCGAAGTAGCGGCCCTTGGCCTTCTTGGGGCCCCGATGAATGCCCAGCCGTGGAAACTGCCCGTCGGACAGGAACACGTAAGGGTAGGATTTATCGTCGCGCAGCAGGATGTTGTAGGGCGGCCGCCACTCCTTGATCAGCGTCTGCTCGAGCAGCAGCGCCGAGGTCTCGTTGGCGGTGATGGTGGTGTCGATCTGGGCGATGCGGCCGACCAGCGCGGCGGTCTTGGGCGCCAGGCCGGTCTTGCGGAAATAGCTGGCCAGGCGTTTCTTGAGGTTCTTGGCCTTGCCCACATAGAGCAGCCGCGCCTCGGCATCGAACATCTGATACACGCCCGGGCGACCACTACAGGTCGCCAGGAACGCGCTGGCATCGAAAGTCTGCGACATGGGTACCTGAACAATTCGCCGTTAGAGGCTGGCGTCTACCATACCGTGGCGGACGGCCAGCAATGTGAGTTCGACATCGCTGCTGACCGAGAGTTTTTCATAAATGCGGTAGCGGTACGTGTTGACCGTCTTGGGCGACAGGCACAGCTTGTCGGAGATGATCTGTACCTTCTGGCAGCCGACGATCATCAGGGCGATCTGGATTTCGCGCTCCGACAGCGCGTCGAAGGGCGAGGTCTGGGACTGGTAGGGCTTGAGCGCCAGCTGCTGGGCGATCTGCGGGCTGATGTAGCGCTGCCCGGCGAAGGCCAGGCGAATGGCCTGGACCATCTCCTCGAGCCCGGCGCCCTTGGTCAGGTAGCCTGCGGCACCGGCCTGGAGCAGGCGCGTCGGGAACGGGTCTTCCTCGCAGGCGGTCACCGCCACGACCTTGATGTCCGGGTGACTGCGCAGCAGTTTGCGCGTCGCCTCGAGCCCGCCGATCCCTGGCATTTTCACGTCCATGAGCACGACGTCTGGCTTGGATTCGCGTACGGCCTTGAGCGCCGCCTCGCCGGAATCCGCTTCGCCGATCACCTCCAGGCCTTCGATGTCGGCCAACATGCGGGTGATACCGGAACGCACCAGATCGTGATCGTCGACCACAAGGACCCTAATCAAGCAGACACCTCGGCATGGAGCGATTGGATCCGCGTACCTTAACAAAATTTTGCATGGCTCACCTAGCGCATCCCATCGTCCAATTGCAGTTTTGCCACAGGCGTGTCAGGGGTGACGGTCCTGGGCACGAGGTCGCGCTGCAGGCGCAGGAAACAGGCGTCCTCGCCCACCTCGACGAAGCCATGGCGCAGGTACAGATGACGGGCCGGATTGCCGCGAAAGACCATCAGTCGCAAGGCCGGCAGGTGCCGCTCCACGGCCCAGCGGGCAAGACGTTCCAGGACGCGTCCGCCGACCCCTTTGCCCCGGTGCTCCGGCAACAGGTGCAGCTCGCGGATGAACAAGGCCTGACGGTCCTGGCTGAGGCTGCAATACCCTGCCCGCTGACCGTCGTGAAGGATCTGCCACTGCTCCCGCCAGCCCCAGGCCTGGTCGAAGGCCGCGTCGGTCCAGTGCAGGTCGAAGCGCTGGTAGTACGGCTGCATGGCCTGGTGGGTGAGGTCGCGGGCGAACGGCAGGTCGGCCTCGGTGGCCGGCAGCAGGTCGACGGCAGGGCATGGGTCCATGGCGGCAGTCTCGGTGTGCGCGAAAGTCGGCTTGACGGCCTTTATGGGCGTTTCGGCGCTGCAAAAGCAACCCCTGCGCGCTGTCCAGGCGCTGCGCAGGGGCTGGCACTCAGGGGACCCTCACGCCCTGCCCTGCTCCGCTCCTTGCGTCGCTGGCACTGCTGTCGTCGATCGACGACGCACGGCATAGAGGCCGAGGATCGCAGTCGCCACGCCGACCGTCATCAGGGTTTCATAGCGGTAGGCATCGCTGAACAGCATGTAGCCCAGAACCAGAACGATCAGCCCGATCACCAGCCAGGTCAGCCAGGGGAACAGCCACATCTTCAGCGTCAACACCGTGCCGTCGCGCTCGGCCCGGGCGCGCATGCGCAGTTGCGAGACGGCGATCACCAGGTACACCAGCAAGGCGATGGCGCCGGTGGTCGAAAGCAAGAAACCGAAGACCTTGCCCGGAAACGCGTAGTTGACCAGACACCCGACGAACCCGGCCAGGGTCGACAACAGCACGGCCACCGTGGGCACACCGCTCCCCGAGATGCGCCGCACACCAGACGGCGCCTCGCCCCGGGCGCTCAGCGAGTAGAACATGCGCGAGGCGGTGTACAGCCCCGAGTTCATGCAACTGGTCACCGCCACCAGCACCACCAGGTCGACCATCAGCTTGGCACCCGGCACGTTCAGCACCTCCAGCGCGCGCTGGAACGACCCTACCGATTTCAAGGCCGGATCGTTCCACGCCACCAGCGACACCACCAGAAAGATCGAGGCCAGGTAGAAGATGGCGATCCGGTAGACCACCAGGTTGGTGGCACGGCGAATCTTCTCCTGGGGATTGGCGGTTTCGTCCGCTGCGATGGTGACGATCTCGGCGCCGAAGAACGAGAAGATCGTGATCAGCACGCCTCCCAGCACCGTGCCGAAGCCATTGGGCATGAACCCACCGTTGGTCCAGAGCTGGCTGACCCCGGACACGGGCGCCAGCGGCCAGAAACCCATCACCGCGAGGCTACAGACGAGGATGAAAGCGACGATGGCGATCACCTTGACCAGCGCGAACCAGTATTCGAATTCGCCGAAGTTCTTCACGCTGACCAGGTTGCTCCCCGACAGCACGCACATGATCAGAAAGGCGAAGGCCCAGGAAGGCACGGCCGGGAACCAGGCATGCAGGATGTCGGCGCCGGCGATGGCCTCGACCGGAATGATCAGCACCCAGAACCACCAGTACAGCCAACCGATGGTGAACCCGGCCCAAGGGCCGATGGCCTCGCTGGCGTAGGTGGAAAACGAGCCGCTGTTGGGGTTGGCGATGGCCATTTCGCCGAGCATGCGCATCACCAGCAGGACCAGCAGCCCGGTCATGGCATAGGAGATCAGAATGGCAGGGCCTGCGGTGGCAATGGCGTTGGAGGAGCCGATGAACAGACCCGCGCCAATGATGCCGGCGATGGAGATCATCGACACCTGGCGGCCAGTGAGGCCATGCTGCAGGGTACGTTGCTTTTTTTGTGGGTGTGAAGCCATGGGAAACCCTCGAGTGGGCCGCCGCCCGGAGCGGCGGTGGATCGACGAAAGACGGGACCGGCTGCTCAGCGAGGCGACGATCGCATCTGGCGTGCAGGCGGCGCACAAGGTCGATCGACGGTGTCCGAGGCACCGGGCCTGGCGAGTCCATCCGGACGGGTAAGCGCATCAACAACCATCTTGTTTTCACTCCTGCATCGCTGGCGGATTCTTATCGTTGATGCAGATCAGTATCCCGTCACGCTACACAGGCCAACAAACGACCTTTTGGATGCTCATGATTCCTCTTGGGAATACATTCAAGCCATTGCCGCGAGGCGAACTGACCAGGAAAGAAGCAGCCCACTCCTTCACGAATCAGCGGAATGAACGCAGTCCAATTATTCGTTTGCGCGACACGCCGGGCCAAGGTTCGATGAGCGTCCCATCCGACCCAGGCCCAGGCACCCATGCATCCGGAAAGCATCAGCTCGTCCATCGCCATCGTGCACCCCATCACGCTCTCCCATGGACTCAACGCCGAAGTCTGGGATACGACAGGCAAGCGCTACATCGACTTCATCGGCGGCATCGGCGTGCTCAACCTCGGCCACTGCAACCCGGCGGTGGTCGCGGCCATTCAGGACCAGGCGGCACGCCTGACGCATTCGGCCTTCAATGCCGCACCCCATCAGCTGTACCTGACGCTGATGGAACGCCTGACCGCATTCGTGCCGGTCTCTTACCCGGTCGCCGGGATGCTGACCAACAGCGGCGCGGAGGCTGCCGAGAACGCCTTGAAGATCGTGCGCGGCGCCACGGGCAAGCGCGCGGTCATTGCTTTCGATGGCGCCTTTCACGGGCGCACCCTGGCCACGCTCAACCTCAACGGCAAGGTCGCGCCCTACAAGCAGCGTGTCGGAGAGCTGCCCGGACCGGTCTACCACCTGCCCTACCCCAGCGTGGACACCGGCGTGACCTGCGCCCAGGCCTGGGCAGCGCTGGAACGGCTGTTCAGCGTGGAACTGGCGGTGGAGGACGTGGCCGCGTTCATCCTGGAGCCGGTGCAGGGCGAAGGTGGCTTCCTGGCGCTGGACCCGGCCTTCGCTCAAGCCTTGCGGCGTTTCTGCGACGACCAGGGGATCTTGATCATCGTCGATGAAATCCAGTCGGGTTTCGGGCGCACGGGCCAGCGCTTCGACTTCCCGCGTTTGGGGATCGAACCGGATGTGCTGTTGCTGGCCAAGAGCATTGCTGGCGGCATGCCCCTCGGTGCGGTGCTGGGCCGCCGAACATTGCTGGGCGCACTGCCCAAGGGTGGGCTCGGCGGCACCTATTCGGGCAACCCGATCGCCTGCGCCGCGGCACTGGCGAGCCTGGCGCAGATGAGCGACGAGCACCTGGCGACCTGGGGCGAGCGCCAGGCCCAGGCCATCGCCACGCGCCATGAACGCTGGATCGCGACGGGCCTGACACCCGCACTGGGCCGACTGACCGGCGTGGGCGCCATGCGCGGGATGGAGATCGTCGGTGCCGAGGGCAAGCCAGCGCCGGCGCAACTGACGCGACTGCTGACCTTGGCCCGAGAGCGAGGCCTGTTGCTGATGCCCAGCGGCAAGGCCAGGCACATCGTGCGCCTGCTGGCGCCGCTGACGATCGAGCCTGGGGTACTCGAGGAAGGCCTGGACATCCTCGAGCAGTGCCTGGCCGACCTGCAGAGCGCTTAGAGCCCCAGCTCCTGCGGGGTCAGCATGTCCGACTCGAAGGCGATCCACCCGCCTTCGAGTTCGGCATGCCCGTTGACGATCGGGCCGTAGTAGCTCAGCCCGTTCTCCAGGGTGACGCAGATGTGGGTCGCACCGTCCGGCGCGGCCAGCGTACCGACGAAGTGGGCTTTCTTCAGGGTTTCGGTCACGGCTTCCAGCCCGATGCGCATGGCCGTGTTCTCGACGGCCTCGACCTCGCCCCCGTGGGATTCTGCGCTGATGGTCACGGTGGCGGTGTACGGGAACTGGCTCAAGCGATCTACCTCATGGGGTGCAGTGGACGGCACGGCGGTGCCGGAAGGTGCGTAGGGTATGCCAGCGCGCGTCGATAGGCGAGCCTGGACTGTGGTGCCGCCGTCATGGCCTCCCCTGGCGCGATCTGCTAGGGTGCGCGCCGAAGCCCACCCACCACCCCGAGGATCGCCCATGAGCGCCGAGCAACCCCTGATCGCCGACCTGTTCGAGACCGACAAACGCCTGACCCTCAAGCCGGTGGTCGACTTCAACACCTACCTGCGCAATGCCTTCGGCGAAGGCCCGTGCCGCTGCCACCGCTGCCTGGAGCTGCAAGGCGACGAAAGCGGCTATGCCTATCGGCACACCTTCATGATGCAAGGCCAACCGGTGCATCGGCGCTTCGCCATGACCGCGGGCAGCGACGTGCTGCAGGCCCTGAAAAAGGCGTGGCTGTCCTACACCAAGACCGACCTCAATGCCCGTGGCGAGCTTGAGATGGAGACCGTGAAAGGCTTCACCGACGCCAGCCTGCACGAACGCCTGCTGGCCCTGCTGCCAGCCAGCGGACTGGCACGCGAGGACGCCGGCATCTGGCACCTGCAGGCCGTCGGCGACTGACGCCAACGCCCTGCAGGTGCGTGCGGCTCAATGCTCCCCGGCGCGCTTGAGCAGCTTCTTGCAGCGCTCCGACAGGTGCACCACGCGCAGGTGCTTGCCAGCCTTGGCGTAGCGCTCGCGCAGGGTCTTCAATGCAGCGATCGCGGAATAATCGACGAAGGTCAGGTGCTGGCAGTCCAGGGTGACCCGCTCGGGATCCCCGACCGGATCGAACTGATCGAGAAACGGCGTGGTGGACGCGAAGAACAGGGTGCCATGCGCCGTGTACAGCTTGCTGCCATCCGCCTCGAGGTGGCCGCTCGCGTACAGCTCGCGGGCATGCTGCCAGGCAAAGCTGATCGCAGCGATGACGATACCGAACAGCACCGCAGTCGCCAGGTCGGTGAGCACCGTCACCACGGTCACGGCGATGATCGCCAGGACGTCGTTGACCGGCACCTTGTGCAGCACCCGCAGTGACGCCCAGGCGAAGGTCTGCTGCGCCACCACGAACATCACCCCGACCAGGGCCGCCAGCGGGATGCGTTCGATCAGCGGCGACAGCAGCAGGATGAACAGCAGGATCATCACGCCGGCCACGACGCCCGAGACCCGTCCACGGCCACCGGAGCTGAGGTTGATGACGGTCTGGCCGATCATCGCGCATCCGCCCATGCCACCGAACAGGCCGGAGACCATGTTGGCCGCACCCAAGGCCATGCATTCGCGGTCCGGATAGCCGCGGCTTTCGGTGATCTCGTCGGTCAGGTTGAGGGTGAGCAGGGTTTCCAGCAGGCCAACCATGGCCATGAGCACGGCGTAGGGGGCGATGATGCGTAGGGTGTCCAGGTTCCAGGGCACGTCAGGCCAGGCCAGCGTCGGCAGACCGCCAGCAATGTGCGCCATGTCACCCAAGGTGCGCGTCGGCAGGTCGAGCAGGTAGACCAGCAGGCCTACGCCGAGGATCGCCACCAGGGCAGGCGGCACGGCCCGGGTCAGCTTGGGCAAGGCGTACACCACCAGCATGGTCAACGCGACCAGCCCGATCATCAGGTACAGCGGCGTGCCGCTGAGCCAGTGCTCACCTTGCTTGAAGTGCTCGAGCTGGGCCATGGCGATCACGATCGCCAGGCCATTGACGAAGCCGAGCATGACCGGGTAAGGCACCAGCCGGACCAGTTTGCCCAGGCGCAGCAGGCCGAACAGCAGCATGACCACGCCGCCCAGGACGACGGTGGCCAACAGGTACTGGGCGCCATGCTGGACGACCAGGGCGACGATGACGACCGCCATCGAGCCGGCGGCGCCGGAGATCATGCCAGGACGTCCGCCGAACAGTGCGGTCAGCGTGCAGATGATGACGGCGCCATAGAGGCCCATCAGCGGATTGAGGTGAGCGACCAGGGCAAAGGCGATGCACTCGGGCACCAGGGCGAACGACGTGGTCAGGCCGGCGAGCACGTCGGCGCGGATACGGGTGGGTTTCATGGGCTTCCTGTGATGAGCGATCTACGCTGTCGGGACACGGACAGGCCGAGTCAGCCACACGCCAGGGCAAACCCTTTGACAGGTCGACGGCTGGGGAAGACAGCGAGCGCGGGCATAGAACGCACGCTCCAGTCGTCCCGGAGCGCTGTGGCAAGACTGCGAATGTTACGGAATTTGTCTTGGCTGAACCACTGCCCCGTGAATTGAACCCCTCACGCCGAGGGTAAATCCGGGCGCAGAGACCGTCTGTCATCGCCAGCCCTGCGGCTCACCCTGTTCTTGAGCGATACAACAGGCCATGAATTTGCCATGATGTGCCCTCTTCTACCGCCGAGGTACTGGACATGAAACGACGCCTCCTTCTGGCCTGCCTGTCGGCCCTTGCCAGCCTGAACGCCCAGGCCGCCTCCGAAGTCATCGCATTGCACCATCGCGCAGGCGCCGAGCTGCTGCCGGCCGCTCAAGCCGCCTTGGGGCGCGAGGGAACGGTGAGCGTCTTCGAAGACAAGCTGATCGTCAATGCCAGCCCAGAGCGCATCGAAGACGTGCGTGCCCTGTTGCGCCAGCTCGACACCCGCGCCAGGCGCCTGCTGATCAGTGTCGACACGGACGACGTCCAGAGCCAGGATCGTCGTGGGTCGGCGCAGATCATCGAGTACGGTACCAGCAACCGTGAGGGCGGCTTTCAGCAGGTCCAGACCAGCGACGGTCAGACGGCCTTGATCCAGGTAGGCCAGAGCGTGCCCATCACCACTGGTACGGCGACACCCTACGGGGCGCAGACGAACACCGAATACCGCAACGTGACCCAGGGCTTCTACGTGACGCCCACTGTCTCTGGAAACACGGTTCACCTGAAGATCAGCACCAATCATGATCACATCAGCCGTGAACGTCAGGATGTAGTGGATGTTCAGAGCAGCGACACCACCTTGAGCGGACCGCTGGGCGAATGGCTGTATCTGGGCGGCAGCAGCGGACAATCGCAGTATCGCTCCAGCGATTCCGCCTACACCTACAGCACACAACGTAATCGGGACGTTTCCCTCCGCGTCAAAGTGGACGTGATCCCCTGATCAAGTTCGACTTGAGCTTCTGAACGTGACCGTCAAGTCGTCTACGACCAAAGATGTAGTGCTCGTAATTTTCCACTACAAAATCGTTGACAGGCGAATTTCCCCTTGGGCATGATGGCCTCGCTCACGCTGATCACGGGTTTAAAAGCCCTGGGGCAGGCACCTTCCACCGCAAGGATGCCCACCCATACGGCCCACGAGGCGGTTCGATCGGGTTGCGGCTGCACAGAGAACGTTGTCTCAAGGAACGAAAGCGGATCGAGCAGTAACCGGCAATCGCGTCACACCGCCCGCAGGACGTCTCACGTTCGCCTGCCCGGGACGCGCTCGCCCTCCGATCATGCCCTGCCCTTCAGAACACCTTCCTGCGTTGCCACTGCCCTCGAACTGCGTCGGCCGATCAGGACGTCGAGCCTCGGTACATAACTCCAAGACTGATGCGACGAGGTTGATCCCATGGCACTGACACGCGAACAGCAAATTGCAGCCCTCGAGAAAGACTGGGCCGAGAACCGGCGCTGGACTGGCGTGACCCGTACCTACACCGCCGCCGATGTCGTCCGCCTGCGCGGCTCCGTCCAACCGGAGCACACCTTCGCTCGGCTGGGCGCCGAGAAACTCTGGAAACTGGTCACCGAAGGCGCGCACCCGTCCTTCCGTCCCGACAAGGACTTCGTCAACTGCATGGGCGCCCTGACCGGCGGCCAGGCCGTGCAGCAGGTCAAGGCGGGCATCCAGGCCATCTACCTGTCCGGCTGGCAGGTGGCGGCCGACAACAACTCGGCCGAGTCGATGTACCCCGACCAGTCGCTGTACCCGGTCGATTCCGTACCGACCGTGGTCAAGCGCATCAATAACGCCTTCCGCCGCGCCGATCAGATCCAGTGGAAAGCCGGCAAGCAGCCTGGTGACGACGGCTACATCGACTACTTCGCTCCGATCGTCGCCGATGCCGAGGCCGGGTTCGGCGGCGTGCTCAACGCCTACGAGCTGATGAAGAACATGATCGAGGCCGGCGCGGCAGGCGTGCATTTCGAGGACCAGCTGGCATCGGTGAAAAAATGCGGGCACATGGGCGGCAAGGTGCTGGTGCCGACCCAGGAAGCCGTGCAGAAACTGGTGGCGGCACGCCTGGCTGCCGACGTGGCCGACGTGCCGACGATCATCCTGGCGCGCACCGACGCCAACGCGGCGGACCTGCTGACCAGCGATTGCGATCCGTACGACCAGCCGTTCGTGATCGGCGAACGTACCCGCGAGGGCTTCTACAAGGTGCGCGCCGGCCTGGACCAGGCCATCGCCCGCGGCCTGGCCTATGCGCCATACGCCGACCTGATCTGGTGCGAGACCGCCAAGCCCGACCTGGACGAGGCCCGCCGCTTCGCCGAAGCGATCAAGAAGGAGTACCCCGACCAGCTGCTGTCCTACAACTGCTCGCCGTCCTTCAACTGGAAGAAGAACCTGGACGACGCCACCATCGCCAAATTCCAGCGTGAGCTGTCGGCCATGGGCTACAAGCACCAGTTCATCACCTTGGCCGGCATTCACAACATGTGGCACGGCATGTTCAACCTGGCGCACGACTATGCGCGCAACGACATGACCGCCTACGTCAAGCTGCAGGAGCAGGAGTTCGCCGATGCGAGCAAGGGCTATACCTTCGTGGCTCATCAGCAGGAGGTGGGTACCGGGTACTTCGACGACATGACCACGGTGATCCAGGGCGGCGCTTCGTCGGTCACGGCGCTGACCGGCTCCACGGAGGAAGAGCAGTTCCACTGATCGCTCCTTTCTACGCGTTCACCCAGGGCTCGCCTCGCGGGCCCTGCTTTCATCCTGCCCCTTCCCGCCGCAGATCACCTCGCCGATGCACCGTTCGTCATTGCGGTCTATGCTTTCGATGGAACGCGTCAGGTCAGCCGACAATCGTACAAGCATTGATCCAGGTCGACATGGACGCCTGGCAACTCGGGTAGAACGCTTGGTTGTCTCTGGCGCACATGGCGAGGTGGCCGCATGAACTTTGAATCACCGGATCCGACGATCAAAGTTGCAACTCGTGAGAATGATAGTAATTATCATTACACGCATTGCTCATTAATGCGATCGACAAGAAACTGCCTTGCAGGCGTACCCACCAATCCCCGTGTTCCGTGGCCTGCAGCCCGGTGCGAAAGGTTTTTGTTCTTAACCTTACGAATAAATTTACCCTGGCGGTTTTACTTGCGCGGGGTTTACCCATAAAATCGCCGCCATTGATCCCGCTGCGACATTTCGTCACTGCTTCCGCGACACGTCGTCACTGCGCTACTTATTTCAGACTGTAGAGCTCGGCCTCTATATAAGGATTTTCAGCATGTCCGATTCGGCAGGACTGATCGCCCACAACTGGGGCTTCGCCATCTTCCTTCTGGGCGTCATCGGTTTGTGCGCCTTCATGCTAGGCCTGTCCAGCCTGCTTGGCAGCAAGGCCTGGGGCCGCGCCAAGAACGAGCCTTTCGAATCCGGCATGCTGCCGACCGGCAGCGCCCGCCTGCGCCTGTCCGCCAAATTCTATCTGGTCGCGATGCTGTTCGTGATCTTCGACATCGAAGCCCTCTTTCTCTTTGCCTGGTCTGTGTCCGTCCGCGAAAGCGGCTGGACCGGATTCGTCGAAGCACTCGTTTTCATAGCAATTCTGTTGGCAGGTCTTGTCTACCTTTGGCGGGTCGGGGCGCTCGATTGGGCACCCGAGAGTCGTCGCAAGCGGCAAGCGAAGCTGAAACAATGAGGCTTTGGCATGCAATACAATCTCACTCGAATCGACCCGGACGCGCCCAACGAGCAATACCCTGTCGGTGAGCGCGGCACCGTCACCGACCAGATGCTCGAGGATCAGGTCCACAAGAACATCTTCATGGGCAAACTCGAGGATGTGCTCAGCAGTGCGGTCAACTGGGGACGCAAGAACTCGCTGTGGCCGTACAACTTCGGCCTCTCCTGCTGCTACGTGGAAATGACCACGGCCTTCACGGCGCCCCATGACATCGCCCGCTTCGGCGCCGAGGTCATCCGGGCATCGCCCCGTCAGGCCGACTTCATGGTCATCGCCGGCACGCCGTTCCTGAAGATGGCCCCGATCATCCAGCGCCTGTACGAGCAGATGCTGGAACCGAAGTGGGTGATCTCCATGGGCGCCTGTGCCAACTCCGGCGGGATGTACGACATCTACTCGGTCGTCCAGGGGGTGGACAAGTTCCTCCCGGTGGACGTGTACGTGCCGGGCTGCCCGCCACGCCCCGAAGCCTTCCTGCAGGGGCTGATGCTGTTGCAGGAATCGATCGGGCAGGAGCGTCGTCCGCTGTCCTGGGTCGTCGGCGATCAAGGCATCTACCGTGCCGAGATGCCCGCCCAGAAAGACCTGCGACGTGAACAGCGCATTCAGGTCACCAACCTGCGCAGCCCCGACGAAGTCTGATCCAGCGACCTGCCGCCCGTTCCTGCGAACCGGCGGCCTGGCTTCATTCTCTACGTTGACCGAAAGCGACCGAGACCATGACAGCGGACACCGCTATTTACATTCCGCCTTACAAGGCTGACGACCAGGATGTGGTCGTCGAATTGCACACGCGCTTCGGCGCCGACGCCTTCGTCGCCCAAGAGACCCGTACCGGCATGCCGGTCCTGTGGGTCGAGCGTGCCAAGCTCAAGGACGTGCTCGTCTTCCTGCGCAACGTCGCCAAACCCTACAGCCTGCTCTACGACCTCCATGGCGTGGACGAACGCCTGCGCACCCACCGCCGTGGCTTGCCGGCGGCCGACTTCAGCGTGTTCTACCACCTGATGTCGATCGAGCGTAACAGCGACGTGATGATCAAGGTCGCGCTCACCGAGCAGGACTTGAACCTGCCCTCGATCACCAGTATCTGGCCGAACGCCAACTGGTACGAGCGCGAAGTCTGGGACATGTTCGGCATCGATTTCGCCGGCCACCCGCACCTGTCGCGTATCCTGATGCCGCCGACCTGGGAAGGCCACCCGCTGCGCAAGGACTTCCCGGCGCGCGCCACCGAGTTCGACCCCTACAGCCTGAACCTGGCCAAGCAGCAGCTGGAAGAGGAGTCGGCACGCTTCAACCCCGAAGCCTGGGGCATGAAGCGCCAGGGCGCCAACGAGGACTACATGTTCCTCAACCTCGGCCCCAACCACCCTTCCGCGCACGGTGCCTTCCGCATCGTCCTGCAGCTCGATGGCGAAGAGATCGTCGACTGCGTGCCCGACATCGGCTACCACCACCGTGGCGCCGAGAAGATGGCCGAGCGCCAGTCCTGGCACAGCTACATCCCGTACACCGACCGTATCGACTACCTGGGCGGGGTGATGAACAACCTGCCGTACGTCCTGGCGGTCGAGAAGCTTGCCGGCATCAAGGTGCCGGACCGCGTCGATACCATCCGCATCATGATGGCCGAGTTCTTCCGCATCACCAGCCACCTGCTGTTCCTGGGCACCTACATCCAGGACGTGGGGGCCATGACACCGGTGTTCTTCACCTTTACCGACCGTCAGCGGGCCTACACCGTGATCGAAGCGATCACCGGTTTCCGCCTGCACCCGGCCTGGTACCGGATCGGTGGCGTGGCCCACGACCTGCCGCGTGGCTGGGAGAAACTGGTCAAGGACTTCGTCGACTGGCTGCCCAAGCGCCTCGACGAGTACACCAAGGCGGCCCTGCAGAACAGCATCCTCAAGGGCCGTACCATCGGCGTGGCGGCCTACAACACCCAGGAAGCGCTGGAATGGGGCGTCACCGGCGCCGGCCTGCGCTCCACCGGCCTGGACTTCGACCTGCGCAAGGCACGCCCCTACTCGGGCTACGAGAACTTCGAGTTCGAAGTGCCCCTGGCGCACAACGGCGATGCCTATGACCGCTGCATGGTCCGTGTCGAGGAGATGCGCCAGAGCATCCGCATCATCGACCAGTGCATGCGCAACATGCCGGCCGGCCCGTACAAGGCGGACCACCCGCTGACCACGCCGCCGCCGAAAGAGCGCACGCTGCAGCACATCGAGACCCTGATTACCCACTTCCTGCAAGTCTCGTGGGGCCCGGTAATGCCGGCCAACGAGTCGTTCCAGATGATCGAGGCGACCAAGGGCATCAACAGTTACTACCTGACAAGCGATGGCGGCACGATGAGCTACCGCACCCGGATCCGCACCCCGAGCTACCCTCACCTGCAGCAGATCCCTTCGGTGATCAAGGGCAGCATGGTCGCCGACCTCATTGCGTACCTGGGCAGTATCGACTTCGTTATGGCTGACGTGGACCGCTAAGCATGAACAGCACGCTGATCCAAACCGACCGTTTCGCCCTGAGCGAAACCGAGCGCTCGGCCATCGAGCACGAGATGCACCACTACGAGGACCCGCGCGCGGCGTCCATCGAAGCCCTGAAGATCGTCCAGAAGCAGCGCGGCTGGGTGCCGGACGGCGCCATCCACGCCATCGGCGAAGTGCTGGGCATCCCGGCCAGCGACGTCGAAGGCGTGGCCACGTTCTACAGCCAGATCTTCCGCCAGCCGGTCGGCCGCCACATCATTCGCGTCTGCGACAGCATGGTCTGCTACATCGGTGGCCATGAATCGGTCGTCGACCAGATCCAGAGCGAGCTGGGCATCGGCCTGGGCCAGACCACCGCCGACGGGCGCTTCACCTTGCTGCCCGTGTGCTGCCTGGGCAACTGTGACAAGGCGCCGGCGCTGATGATCGACGACGACACCTTTGGCGACGTGCAGCCCGCTGGCGTGGCCAAGCTGCTGGAGGGTTACGCATGACCATCACTTCCTTCGGCCCGGCCAACCGCATCGCGCGCACCGCCGAGACCCATCCGCTGACCTGGCGCCTGCGTGACGACGGCGAGCCGATCTGGCTCGAGGAGTACCAGGCCAAGAACGGCTACGCCGCCGCCCGCAAGGCGCTGGCGCAGCTGTCCCAGGACGAGATCGTCCAGACGGTCAAGGACGCCGGCCTCAAGGGCCGCGGTGGCGCGGGCTTCCCTACCGGCGTGAAGTGGGGCCTGATGCCCAAGGACGAGTCCTTGAACATCCGCTACCTGCTGTGCAATGCCGACGAGATGGAGCCCAACACCTGGAAAGACCGCATGCTCATGGAGCAGCAGCCACACCTGCTGATCGAAGGCATGCTGATCAGCGCCCGGGCGCTGAAGGCCTACCGCGGCTACATCTTCCTGCGCGGCGAGTACACCACGGCGGCGCGCAACCTCAACCGCGCCATCGACGAGGCCAAGGCCGCCGGCCTGCTGGGCCGCAACATCCTGGGCAGCGGCTTCGACTTCGAGCTGTTCGTGCACACCGGGGCCGGCCGCTACATCTGCGGTGAAGAAACCGCCCTGATCAACTCGCTCGAAGGGCGCCGGGCCAATCCGCGCTCCAAGCCGCCCTTCCCCGCCGCCGTCGGCGTCTGGGGCAAGCCGACGTGCGTGAACAACGTCGAGACCCTGTGCAACGTGCCGGCCATCGTCGGCAATGGCGTGGACTGGTACAAGTCACTGGCCCGCGAAGGCAGCGAAGACCACGGCACCAAGCTGATGGGCTTCTCCGGCAAGGTCAAGAACCCAGGCCTGTGGGAACTGCCCTTCGGCGTCACCGCCCGTGAGCTGTTCGAAGACTATGCCGGCGGCATGCGCGACGGCTTCACCCTCAAGTGCTGGCAGCCAGGCGGCGCCGGGACCGGCTTCCTGCTGCCCGAGCACCTGGACGCGCAGATGTACGCCGGCGGTATCGCCAAGGTCGGCACGCGCATGGGGACGGGTCTTGCCATGGCGGTCGACGACAGCGTCAACATGGTCTCGCTGCTGCGCAACATGGAGGAGTTCTTCGCCCGTGAGTCGTGCGGCTGGTGCACCCCTTGCCGCGACGGCCTGCCCTGGAGCGTGAAGATGCTGCGCTCCCTGGAAAAAGGCCAGGGCAAGGCAGAGGACATCGAGACCCTGCTCGGGCTGGTGAACTTCCTCGGCCCAGGCCGCACCTTCTGCGCCCACGCACCGGGCGCGGTCGAGCCGCTGGGCAGTGCCATCAAGTACTTCCGTTCCGAGTTCGAGGCCGGTGTCGCCCCCGTAGGCAGCGACGCCCTGCGCCCGAACCTGGCCCGACCCATCGTGGTCGGCGCATAACAAGATGACTGGCGGGTGGTCCGTGCCACCTGTCGGCCACGCAGGCCCGTCGATTCGTCCGGCGTCGGCCGCTGGCCCACCGTTTTCCATTAGCCACGCCTGCTCACGCGGGCCAACGAAGAACTTTGAACCATGGCCACTATCCACGTAGACGGCAAAGCGCTCGAAGTCAACGGCGCAGACAACCTGTTACAGGCCTGTCTGTCGCTCGGCCTCGACATTCCCTATTTCTGCTGGCATCCGGCGCTCGGCAGCGTCGGCGCCTGCCGGCAGTGCGCGGTCAAGCAGTACACCGACGAGAACGACACCCGTGGTCGTATCGTCATGTCCTGCATGACCCCCGCGACCGATGGCACCTGGATCTCCATCGACGATGACGAATCCAAGGCGTTCCGCGCCAGTGTCGTCGAATGGCTGATGACCAACCACCCGCACGACTGCCCCGTGTGCGAGGAAGGCGGTCACTGCCACCTGCAGGACATGACCGTGATGACCGGCCACAACGAGCGCCGGTACCGCTTCACCAAGCGCACCCACCAGAACCAGGACCTCGGCCCGTTCATCGCTCACGAGATGAACCGCTGCATCGCCTGCTACCGCTGCGTGCGCTACTACAAGGACTACGCAGGCGGCACCGACCTGGGCGTCTACGGCGCCCACGACAACGTGTACTTCGGTCGCGTCGAGGACGGCGTGCTGGAAAGCGAGTTCTCCGGCAACCTCACCGAGGTCTGCCCCACCGGCGTGTTCACCGACAAGACCCACTCCGAGCGCTACAACCGCAAGTGGGACATGCAGTTCGCCCCGAGCATCTGCCATGGCTGCTCGAGCGGCTGCAACATCAGCCCCGGCGAGCGTTACGGCGAACTGCGCCGGATCGAGAACCGCTTCAACGGCTCGGTCAACCAGTACTTCCTCTGTGACCGCGGTCGCTTCGGCTACGGCTACGTCAACCGCAAGGACCGCCCACGTCAGCCTGCGCTGGCCGACGGCTCGATCCTGACGGTCGATGCGGCACTGGACAAGGCCGCTGCCCTGCTGCGTGGCCGCACCATCGTCGGCATCGGCTCGCCGCGCGCCAGCCTGGAAAGCAACTACGGCCTGCGCGAACTGGTCGGCGCCGAGTACTTCCACAGCGGCATGGAAGCCGGCGAGCTGGCCCGCGTGCGCCTGGCGCTGCGCGTGCTCAACGACAGCCCCCTGCCGGTCCCGACCCTGCGCGACATCGAGTCGCACGACGCGGTGTTCGTGCTGGGTGAGGACCTGACCCAGACCGCCGCCCGTGTCGCCCTGGCCGTCCGTCAGGCCACCAAGGGCAAGGCCGTGGCCATGGCCGAAGGCATGAAAGTGCAGCCATGGCTCGATGCCGCCGTGAAGAACATCGGCCAGCATGCGCTGTACCCGCTGTTCATCGCCAGCCTGGCTGAGACCAAGCTCGACGACGTCGCCGAGGAGTGCGTGCATGCTGCCCCCGCCGACCTGGCGCGCCTGGGCTTTGCCGTGGCCCATGCCATCGACCCGAGCGCCCCGGCTGTGGCCGGCCTCGACGACGAAGCCAAGGCCCTGGCCGAGCGCATCGCCCAGAGCCTGATCGCCGCCCAGCGCCCCCTGGTGATCGCCGGTACGTCGCTGGCCGAACCCGCGCTGATCGAGGCCGCCGCCAACATCGCCAAGGCGCTCAAGCAGCGTGAGAAGAACGGTTCCCTGAGCCTGGTAGTGCCGGAAGCCAACAGCCTGGGCCTGGCCATGCTCGGTGGCGAATCCGTCGATGCTGCGCTGGACGCAGTGATCGAGGGCAAGGCCGACGCCATCGTGGTCCTGGAGAACGACCTGTACACCCGCCTGCCGGCCGCCAAGGTCGACGCCGCGCTGAACGCCGCCAAGGTGGTGATCGTCGCCGACCATTCCCGTACCCGTACCGTCGAGCGTGCCGATCTGGTACTGCCGGCTGCCAGCTTCGCCGAAGGCGATGGCACCCTGGTCAGCCAGGAAGGCCGTGCCCAGCGCTTCTTCCAGGTCTTCGACCCGAGCTTCCTCGACAGTGGCAACCTGGTCCACGAAGGCTGGCGCTGGCTGCATGCCCTGCGCGCCACGCTGCTGGAAAAACCGGTGGACTGGACCCAGCTCGACCACGTCACCCGTGCCTGCGCCGACGCCGCCCCGCAACTGGCCGGCATCGTCGATGCCGCGCCGTCCGCCGCCTTCCGCATCAAGGGCCTGAAGCTGGCGCGCGAACCGCTGCGCTACTCCGGGCGGACCTCCATGCGCGCCAACATCAGCGTGCACGAGCCGCGCATTCCGCAGGACAAGGACACCGCCTTCGCCTTCTCCATGGAAGGCTACTCGGGCTCGGCCGAACCGCGCCAGCAGGTGCCGTTCGCCTGGTCGCCAGGCTGGAACTCGCCCCAGGCCTGGAACAAGTTTCAGGATGAAGTCGGCGGCCACCTGCGTGCCGGCGACCCGGGCGTTCGCCTGATCGAATCGCAAGGCGATCGCCTGGGCTGGTTCGACGCCATCCCGAGCGCGTTCAACCCGGCGTGTGGCACCTGGACTGCCGTACCGTTCTTCCACCTGTTCGGCAGCGAAGAGACCTCCTCGCGCGCAGCACCGGTGCAGACGCGCATCCCGGCGCCTTACGTGGCCCTGGCACCGTCCGAAGCCGAGCGCCTGGGCGTCAACGAAGGTGCCCTGCTCAGTCTGCAGGTCGCTGGCCAGTCGCTGCGCCTGCCGCTGCGCATCAACGAGCAACTGGGCGCTGGCCTGGTCGCCTTGCCGAAAGGGCTGGAGGGCATTCCACCGGCCATCTTCGGCGCTACCGTCGAAGGCCTGCAGGAGGCAGCACGATGAGCTGGTTCACCCCCGAAGTGATCGATGTGATCCTCACCGTCGTACGCGCCATCGTGGTCCTGCTGGCCGTGGTGGTCTGCGGCGCGCTGCTCAGCTTCGTCGAGCGCCGTCTGCTGGGCTGGTGGCAGGACCGTTACGGCCCGAACCGGGTCGGCCCGTTCGGCATGTTCCAGATCGCCGCCGACATGCTGAAGATGTTCTTCAAGGAAGACTGGAACCCACCCTTCGTCGACCGGATGATCTTCACCCTGGCCCCGGTAGTGGCGATGAGCGCCCTGCTGATCGCCTTCGCGGTGATCCCGATCACCCCGACCTGGGGCGTGGCCGACCTGAACATCGGCTTGCTGTTCTTCTTCGCCATGGCCGGTCTGTCGGTGTACGCCGTGCTGTTCGCCGGCTGGTCGTCGAACAACAAGTACGCGCTGCTCGGCAGCCTGCGGGCGTCGGCGCAAACCGTCTCGTACGAGGTGTTCCTGGGCCTGGCGCTGATGGGCGTGGTGGTGCAGGTGGGCTCGTTCAACATGCGCGACATCGTCGAGTACCAGGCGCAGAACCTGTGGTTCATCATTCCGCAGTTCTTCGGCTTCTGCACGTTCTTCATCGCCGGCGTCGCCGTGACCCACCGTCACCCGTTCGACCAGCCCGAAGCCGAGCAAGAGCTGGCCGACGGTTATCACATTGAATACGCGGGCATGAAATGGGGCATGTTCTTCGTCGGTGAGTACATCGGCATCATCCTCATCTCGGCACTGCTGGTGACGCTGTTCTTCGGCGGCTGGCACGGTCCGTTCGATCTGCTGCCGCAAGTGCCGTTCCTGTGGTTCGCGCTCAAGACCGCGTTCTTCATCATGCTGTTCATCCTGCTGCGAGCGTCGATCCCGCGTCCACGCTATGACCAGGTGATGGACTTCAGCTGGAAGTTCTGCCTTCCGCTGACCCTGATCAATTTGCTGGTGACCGCTGCGCTCGTGCTGTACAACGCGCCAGCCGTCGCGGCCCAGTAAGGAGTCGACCATGTTCAAATATATCGGCGACGTCGTAAAAGGCACCGGTACCCAGCTGCGCAGCCTGGCCATGGTGTTCTCCCACGGTTTCCGCAAGCGTGACACCCTGCAATACCCCGAAGAGCCCGTGTACCTGCCACCGCGCTACCGTGGCCGCATCGTGCTGACCCGTGACCCCGACGGCGAAGAGCGCTGCGTGGCCTGCAACCTCTGTGCGGTGGCCTGCCCGGTCGGCTGCATCTCGTTGCAGAAGGCCGAGACCGATGATGGTCGTTGGTACCCGGAGTTCTTCCGCATCAACTTCTCGCGCTGCATCTTCTGCGGCCTGTGCGAGGAAGCGTGCCCGACCACCGCGATCCAGCTCACCCCGGACTTCGAAATGGCCGAGTTCAAGCGTCAGGATCTGGTCTATGAAAAGGAAGATCTGCTGATCTCCGGCCCTGGCAAGAACCCTGACTACAACTTCTACCGCGTCGCGGGCATGGCGATCGCCGGCAAGCCGAAAGGCGCCGCGCAGGACGAAGCCGAGCCGATCAACGTGAAGAGCTTGCTCCCATAAGGACAGACAGATGGAATTCGCGTTCTACTTCGCATCCGGGATCGCCGTGGTCTCCACCCTTCGGGTGGTGACCGGCACCAACCCCGTGCACGCCCTGCTCTACCTGATCATTTCGTTGATCTCCGTGGCGATGATCTTCTTCTCGCTGGGGGCGCCGTTCGCCGGCGCCCTGGAAGTGATCGCCTATGCTGGCGCCATCATGGTGCTGTTCGTGTTCGTGGTGATGATGCTCAACCTGGGGCCGGCGTCGGTGGCCCAGGAACTTGGCTGGCTCACGCCGGGCATCTGGGCCGGGCCGGTACTGCTGGGCGCCCTGCTGCTGATCGAGCTGCTCTACGTGCTGTTCGTCAACCCGAGCAATGCCGCCATCAGTGGCACCACGGTCGACGCCAAGGCGGTCGGCATCAGCCTGTTCGGGCCTTACCTGCTGGTGGTCGAACTGGCGTCGATGCTGCTGCTCGCTGCGGCGGTCACGGCATTCCACCTCGGACGCAACGAGGCGAAGGAGTAACTCATGCCTGCAATCCCTCTCGAGCATGGCCTGGCAGTGGCCGGCGTGCTCTTCTGCCTGGGCCTGGTGGGCCTGATGGTCCGTCGCAACATTCTCTTCGTGCTGATGAGTCTGGAAGTGATGATGAACGCCTCGGCCCTGGCGTTCATCGTCGCGGGCAGTCGCTGGGTCCAGCCCGATGGCCAGGTGATGTTCATCCTGGTGATCAGCCTGGCCGCCGCCGAGGCCAGCATCGGCCTGGCGATCCTGCTGCAGCTGTATCGCCGCTTCCACACCCTCGACATCGATGCTGCCAGTGAGATGCGCGGATGAACCTACTCTTCCTGACCTTCGTCTTCCCCCTGATCGGCTTCCTGCTGCTGTCGTTCTCCCGCGGGCGCTTTTCGGAAAACCTCTCGGCGCTGATCGGCGTCGGTTCGGTCGGTCTGTCGGCCGCCGTCGCCGCCTACGTGATCTGGCAGTTCAACGTCGCGCCGCCGCCGGGTGGCGCGTACACCCAACTGCTGTGGCAGTGGATGTCGGTGGACGGCTTCGCACCGAACTTCACCCTGTACCTGGATGGCCTGTCGGTCACCATGCTGGGCGTGGTCACCGGTGTAGGCTTCCTGATCCACCTGTTCGCGTCCTGGTACATGCGCGGCGAAACCGGCTACTCGCGGTTCTTCTCCTACACCAACCTGTTCATCGCCAGCATGCTGTTCCTGATCCTGGGCGACAACCTGCTGTTCATCTACTTCGGTTGGGAAGGCGTCGGCCTGTGCTCGTACCTGTTGATCGGTTTCTACTACAGCAACCGCAACAACGGTAACGCCGCCCTCAAGGCCTTCATCGTGACCCGCATCGGCGACGTGTTCATGGCCATCGGTCTGTTCATCCTGTTCGTCCAGCTCGGCACCCTCGAGGTGCAACAGCTGCTGGTACTGGCGCCGCAGAAATTCCAGGCGGGCGACACCTGGATGGTGCTGGCCACCCTGATGCTGCTCGGTGGTGCGGTCGGCAAGTCAGCGCAGCTGCCGCTGCAGACCTGGCTGGCCGACGCCATGGCGGGCCCGACCCCGGTGTCCGCGCTGATCCACGCCGCGACCATGGTGACGGCGGGTGTCTACCTGATCGCCCGTACCCACGGCCTGTTCGCCCTGGCACCGGACATCCTGCACCTGGTCGGCGTGATCGGTGGCGTGACTTTGGTACTGGCCGGCTTCGCCGCGCTGGTGCAGACCGACATCAAGCGGATTCTCGCCTACTCGACCATGAGCCAGATCGGCTACATGTTCCTGGCCCTGGGCGTCGGCGCCTGGGAAGGCGCGATCTTCCACCTGATGACCCACGCGTTCTTCAAGGCGCTGCTGTTCCTGGCCTCCGGTGCGGTGATCGTCGCCTGCCACCACGAGCAGAACATCTTCAAGATGGGCGGCCTGTGGAAGAAACTGCCGCTGGCCTACGCCAGCTTCATGGTGGGCGGAGCGGCCCTGTCGGCCCTGCCGATCCTGACCGCCGGTTTCTACTCCAAGGACGAGATCCTCTGGGAAGCCTTCGCCAGCGGTCACAGTGGCTTGCTGTACGCCGGCCTGGTCGGCGCCTTCATGACCTCGCTGTACACCTTCCGCCTGATCTTCATCGCCTTCCATGGCGAAGCCAAGACCGAAGCCCACGCCGGTCACGGCATTTCCCACTGGCTGCCGCTGGGTGTGCTGATCGTGCTGTCGACCTTCATCGGCGCCTGGATTCATCCACCGCTGGCGGGCGTCCTGCCGCAAAGCGCCGGCCATGCCGGGGGCGAGGCCAAGCATTCGCTGGAAATCGCCTCCGGGGCCATCGCCATCGCCGGTATCCTGCTGGCGGCCATGCTGTTCCTCGGCAAGCGTCGTTTCGTCACCGCCGTGGCCAACAGTGGCCTGGGCCGTGCGCTGTCGGCCTGGTGGTTCGCTGCCTGGGGCTTCGACTGGCTGTACGACAAGCTGTTCGTCAAGCCGTACCTGCTGATCAGCCACCTGCTGCGCAAGGACCCGGTCGACCGTTGCATTGGCCTGATCCCGCGACTGGCGCGTGCCGGTCACGTGGCCATGAGCAAGACCGAGACTGGCCAACTGCGCTGGTACACCGCTTCGATCGCCGTGGGTGCCGTGCTGGTGCTCGGCGCCGTGCTGATGGCGGCATGACCATGAACCTTGCGACTCTGCGAAAGGAAACGAACCCGTCATGATTCTGCCTTGGCTGATCCTGATCCCCTTCATCGGCGGCTTCCTGTGCTGGCTGGGCGAGCGCTTCGGCGCCACCCTGCCGCGCTGGATCGCGCTGCTGACCATGTCTCTGCTGCTCGGTATCGGCCTGTGGCTGTGGGGCACCGGCGACTTCACGCTGGCGCCGGCCCCGGGCGTCGAACCGACGTGGGCCCTCGAGTTCAAGGTCCGCTGGATCGAGCGCTTCGGCATCAGCATCCACCTGGCCCTCGATGGCCTGTCGCTGCTGATGATCCTGCTCACCGGCCTGCTCGGTGTGCTGTCGGTCCTGTGCTCGTGGAACGAGATCCAGCGCCACGTCGGCTTCTTCCACCTCAACCTGATGTGGATCCTGGGTGGCGTGGTCGGGGTGTTCCTGGCCCTGGACCTGTTCCTGTTCTTCTTCTTCTGGGAAATGATGCTGGTGCCGATGTACTTCCTCATTGCGCTCTGGGGTCACAGCTCGGCCGATGGCAAGAAGACGCGCATCTACGCGGCGACCAAGTTCTTCATCTTCACCCAGGCCAGCGGCCTGATCATGCTGGTGGCGATCCTGGCCCTGGTACTGGTCAACTATGGCAACACCGGCGTCATCACCTTCAACTACAGCGACCTGCTCAAGGCGCAGTTGCCGGCTGGCACCGAATACCTGCTGATGCTGGGCTTCTTCATCGCCTTCGCGGTGAAGCTGCCGGTGGTGCCGTTCCACTCCTGGCTGCCGGACGCCCACGCCCAGGCGCCAACCGCCGGTTCCGTGGACCTGGCCGGTATCCTGCTGAAGACGGCCGCCTACGGCCTGCTGCGTTTCGCCCTGCCGCTGTTCCCGAACGCCTCGGCGGAGTTCGCGCCGATCGCCATGACCCTGGGCCTGATCGGGATCTTCTACGGGGCCTTCCTGGCCTTCGCGCAGACCGACATCAAGCGCCTGATCGCGTTCTCCAGCGTCTCGCACATGGGCTTCGTACTGATCGGGATCTACTCCGGTAGCCAGCAGGCCCTGCAAGGCGCGGTGATCCAGATGCTTGCGCACGGCGTATCGGCTGCCGCGCTGTTCATCCTCAGCGGCCAGTTGTACGAGCGCCTGCACACCCGCGACATGCGTGAAATGGGCGGCCTGTGGCACCGCATCGCCTACCTGCCGGCGATCAGCCTGTTCTTCGCCGCTGCGTCTCTGGGTCTGCCGGGTACCGGCAACTTCGTCGGTGAGTTCCTGATCCTGATCGGCAGCTTCGCCCACGTACCGTGGATCACAGTGATCGCCACCACGGGCCTGGTGTTCGGTTCGGTGTACTCGCTGATCATGATCCACCGCGCCTACTTCGGCCCAGCCAAGGCCGACACGGTCCTGGCCGGGATGAACGGGCGTGAGCTGGCCATGATCCTGAGCCTGGCGGTGCTGCTGATCCTGCTGGGTGTCTACCCGCAGCCGTTCCTCGACACCTCCGCCGCCACCATGAGTGGCGTGCAGCAGTGGCTTGGCTCCGCTTTCACTCAACTCGCTTCGGCCCGGTAAGAGCGCTATGGAATTCACCACTCAACACTTCATCGCACTGGCGCCGATGCTGATCACCACCGTCACCACGGTGGTGGTGATGCTGGCGATCGCCTGGAAGCGCAACCATTCCCAGACCTTCCTGCTGTCCACCATCGGCCTGAACGCGGCCCTGCTGTCGATCCTGCCGGTCCTGAAGGTCGCGCCGCTGGCGGTCACGCCGCTGCTGACCATCGACAAGTTCGCCTGCCTGTACATGGCCCTGATGCTGGTAGCGACCCTGGCCTGCGTTACCCTCGCCCACGCCTACCTGGGCGAAGGCGCCCAGGGCTACCCGGGCAACCGGGAAGAGCTCTACCTGCTCCTGCTGATGTCGACCCTGGGCGGCATGGTACTGGTCAGCGCCAACCACATGGCCGGGCTGTTCATCGGTCTGGAGCTGCTCTCGGTACCGGTCTACGGACTGGTGGCGTATGCCTTCTTCAACAAGCGCTCCTTGGAAGCGGGCATCAAGTACATGGTGCTGTCGGCCGCCGGCTCGGCGTTCCTGCTGTTCGGCATGGCATTGCTGTACGCCGATGCAGGCAGCCTGAGCTTCGATGGCGTGGGCAAGGCACTGGCCAGCACCGGCATGCCGACCCTGCTCGCGCAGCTGGGTCTGGGCATGATGCTGGTCGGCCTGGCCTTCAAGCTGTCGCTGGTGCCGTTCCACCTGTGGACGCCGGACGTCTACGAAGGGGCACCCGCCCCCGTGGCGGCCTTCTTGGCCACGGCCAGCAAGGTGGCGGTCTTCGCCGTGGTGGTCCGTCTGTTCATGCTGTCGCCCGCTGCCAGCAGCGGCGTGCTCAGCACGGTGCTGGCCGTGATCGCGGTGGCGTCGATCCTGGTCGGCAACCTGCTGGCCCTGACCCAGAGCAACCTCAAGCGTCTGCTGGGTTACTCGTCCATCGCCCACTTCGGCTATCTGCTGATTGCGCTGGTGGCGAGCAAGGGTCTGGCCAACGAAGCGATCGGGGTCTACCTGGTCACCTACGTCGTCACCAGCCTGGGCGCCTTTGGTGTAATCACCTTGATGTCGTCTCCGTACAAGGGCCGTGATGCCGATGCGCTGTACGAATACCGTGGCCTGTTCTGGCGTCGTCCGTACCTGACGGCCGTACTGACCGTGATGATGCTGTCGCTGGCCGGCATCCCGCTCACTGCAGGCTTCATCGGCAAGTTCTACATCATTGCCACGGGCGTCCAGTCGCAACTCTGGTGGCTGACCGGCGCGCTGGTCGTGGGTAGCGCCATCGGTGTCTACTACTATCTGCGGGTGATGGTGACCTTGTACCTGAACGAGCCCAACCTGCGTCGTTCCGATGCGCCTCTGCGCTGGGAGCAACGCGCCGGTGGTGTAATGCTGCTGGGTATCGCCATTCTGGCCTTCGTGCTGGGTGTGTATCCGCAGCCGCTGCTGGAGCTGGTGCAACAAGCCGGATTGCCGCTGATCGGCTGATGCCCTTGCTGCACGACAACACCCCGCTCCGGCGGGGTGTTTTGTTTTGCGTCGTCTCGAGCGGCGTTTTACGTAGGCATACTCCTTGCGCAGTCTCGTTCGGACGTGGCCACGGCGCGACGCAATTCGCCCGTGGCCGAGGGGAGATGCACATCAGGGTTGGGCATGCCGCTCGGCGATAATTCATGGGTCATCTCGAACTCGGCACGTACCGACCAACCGCAGGCCTCCAATGTACATTGCAGGTAGGCAACTCGCAGGAAGACATGCCGGCCCTCGCTGGTTCGGATGCGCATACGGCTTTGGCAATGGGGGCAGACCAACTTGTAGGTACTCATGCAGACCTCCTGACAAATCCGCCAGGACTTATCGAACTATCCGCAATGAAGCGACAACCCAGAAAGTTGAATTGATCTAAAATCAATAGTCCATGTTGCTTTGTGCTGTAGGATTTATCCTGCGGTCTTACAGTTCTTTTCATAATGTCGTTCCAACACCCCACGGGCTGAGTAGATTCCAAGTTCATATTCGCTATGAATAGTTTACGCACTATAAATGTGTCAAAACCAGCCATGGATACTTGAAATGAGTAATTACGCACTATCTGCCGTCTTGGAGCGACTCAAGCAGCTGACCGACTGTCAGACTGACTCTGCGCTGTCCAGAGCGCTGGGCATCAGCCCTCAGACGCTGAGCAGCTGGAAGGTCCGAGAAAGCGTACCTTATGCATTGTGCGTAAACCTGGCGGCACGCACGGGCGTTTCGCTCGATTGGCTCCTGCTGGGCAAGGGAAGCCCGCCACCCGGCGCGACGCAGGCCGACGGACCTCCTTCTCCCGCCCATGCGCTGACGCCGGACCTGCTGGAGCAATTGCGCCTGCTGGAACCGGCTGACCTGCAAGCCATCGCTTCGAGCGTCGGTGACAAGCTTCGCCTGCGGCATCTGGAGCGGCGACTCGAGGCGTTGACGCTGCACAGATCCGAACATCCATGACTTCATCCTTTACGCCAGCGTTGAAGGATGTCGCGCAGGTCTGCCGTATCCAGCCACAACATGATCTTGACACTGATGGGGATCACCACCACGGCTGCGACGAACGCCGCCATGCCGCTGGATAGCAAGGGCGCCAGCGCTTCCACCAGGGGTGTGAACAGATAACCCACACCGGCTGACATCATCAGGGAACCGACCTGTTGCCATACCTTGAGTCGCTTGCTCGCACTGATCATCATCCAGGCTTTGACACGGTGCCTCGAACTGCTGACCAACCAGGCTCCGAGCACGGCCCCGAACAAGGCGTTGCCATCGAACCCCGTCGTATCGACCAGTGTCTGGGCCGCCTCGAGTGCTTGGGCGGCCTGTTCCGAATCGCTGTACATGGCGTCATCCCCTTCTTCAATGAGCCAAGCTCCCACACGGCATTGCCAGGCTCGAGCGCAGCAGGCTGCGCGTCTCGAGCGTCACGCATCTCAGGTAGCAATGGGTCAAGCGGCGGCCTGCCGCATGGCGGTTCAAGTCCTGCAAACGCTGGATACCACGGGCACGCAGACAGCGACGCCATTGGGCGAAGGCAGCGGCAGCCTTCAACACGGCAGCATGGGCCGCCACCTCCAGACGCGCTTCGCTGATCTCTGGCGACAGTGCCAGTCGGTCGCGCAGCCCGTTCAGCGACACGCGTGGCCAGAACGGATCGTGGCATCCGACCCAGCGTTGTGGACGGGAGGCCGCGGTGTACGTCTCATCGATATGCATGGTGCTTGGCCTCCGCGTCTCAGTCCTTGAGCATTCCGTAGCGCAGGGCTTTGATCACGGCCGCAATGCGGGTGGTGACGGAAAACTTGCGCAGGATGTTGCCGATGTGGAAATTGATCGTGCACTCCTGGCAGCCCAGGATCTGACCGATTTCCCACGATGTCTTGCCGTAGGCGCACCAGAGCAGCACCTGCTCCTCGCGGGGGGTCAGCCTGATCGGACGCTCGTCCGTCTCGGTCTGGGCAGTTAGGGGGTGAGCGTGATTTGACATGGCAGAGTCCTCATCAAGGCAAGTAAGGCCAGTCAGGCCTGGCGCGAATGGGCATGCCCTCACCTTAAGCAATGCAACCCTTCCCTCCCTAGCGAAGCAATTTGTAAAACATCGCCGCACAAGATCGGCTTGCCAGGGCGTCGCTGACAAACCCTGTCGACGCGCGTGCTCTGGATCCGTCGGCCAGCGTCTGATGCCCATTGCCTTTTCTTTACCGTGGAGTCCGTCATGCGTTCGGTCCTGTTCTTCCCCCCGGCCTTGAGCGTGCTGGGCCTTGTGGCATCCAGTGGCCTGGCCGCGGCGCAGCCCTCACTGGAGCTGGATCAAGTGCTGATCGAGGACCAGCGCCAGAGCGAGGTGGACACGGCGCGGGATCGAATGCATGCCGTGCCTGGGGCAGCCCGCGTGGTCGACGTGCACGGTGTGTCACAGGGCCGAATGGCAAGCAACCAGGATGTGTTGGCCTATCAACCGGGTGTCTTTGCCCAGTCGGCCGGCAATGACGGCATCAAGTTGTCCATCCGCGGGTCCGGTATCAATCGAGCGCCGGGGGCCCATGGGTCGGGGGTGTACACCCTGTTCGACGGCTTGCCGCTGACCGGGCCGGGAGGGACACCCTACGAACTGTTCGAGCCGCTCTGGTTGAGCCGTGCGGACATCCTGCCTGGGGCCAACGGGTTCGAGCTCGGTTCGCTGGCGCTGGGGGGCGCAATCAACTATGTCACCCACACTGGCTACGATGCTGCGCCGTTGCAGGCGCGCTACGAAGTAGGCAGTCGTGGCTATGCGCATCGCCAGCTCAGTTCCGGGCAGGTGCTGGGCAACTTCGATTACTACGTGGCCCTGACCGATGCCGAGTACGACGGTTATCAGCGCCACACGAGCGGACGCTCCAAGGGATTGGCGGCCAATGCCGGCTACCGCTTCAATGCCAACCTGGAGACGCGCTTCTACCTGCGCTATCGCGAAACCGACAATGACCTGGCCGGTCGTCTGACCAAGGGCCAGATCAAGCACGATCCACGCGCGGCCAACCCGATCTACCTGCGCCGCGATGCCAGCCGGCCGCAACCGGGCAGCACCTGGCTGGCGAACAAGACCACGCTGTACTTCGATGACGAATCACGTTTGGAAACCGGGCTGGTGTACCACGACTACCCCATGGACCTGCGCGAAGGGGCCAACCGCCTCAAGGTCGCCTACACCGACGTGAGCGGCAGCCTGGCCTACCACCGCCGCGACACGCTGTTCGACCGCGAGAGCAAGACCACGTTGGCCTGGCGCACCACCAAGCACCTGCCCAACAGCGGCGCCTCCGAATTCGTGCGCGTACCCGAGGCCGGCAATGGTTTCCGGCCCATCGGTACGCGTACCCGTGACTTCAGCTACCAGGGTTCGGACACGGTCCTGCACCTGAGCAATGACCTGGAGCTGGCGCCGGACCTGTGGCTGACCAGCGGCCTGGCTGCGATCTACACACGCCGGGAAAGCGCCGTCAGCTATCCCCGCGACGGCGGCAAGGTCAGCCAGCATGACTGGGACTATGCACCGCGCCTGGGGCTGCGTTATGACCTCACGCCTGACCTGCAGGTGTTCGGCAACCTCAGCCGCTCGGTCGAGCCGCCGCATCCCTGGTCGCTGATCTGGAGCTCACCTGCCATCGGTGGTCGCCAGATCCAACCGATCGCCATGCAAAACCAGACCGCCACCACCTTGGAACTGGGCGCCCGGGGCAATGCCGCACTGGGGCGTTGGGACCTGGCCTGGTACTACGCCCGCGTGCGCCACGAACTGCTTGCGGTGGAGATCCTGCCGGGGGTGACGCCGTCGGAGTTCAACGCCAGCAGCACGGTGCACCAGGGCGTGGAAGCCAGCCTCGACAGCCGGCTGTGGGAAGCCTCCGACCATGGTTACCTGAGCTTGCGCCAAGCCTATACCTTCAGCGACTTCCACTATCGCCACGATGATCGCTTTGGCGACAATCGTCTGCCGGGTCTGCCGATGCATTACTACCAGGCCGAGCTGCGCTATGACTGGCCGAGCGGGCTGTATGCCGGGGTCAACACGCAGTGGGTATCCAAGGTGCAGGTGGACTATGCCAACAGCTATCAGGCCGATGCCTATGCGCTGTTCGGCGCACGTCTGGGCTGGGATTCGCCCAAGCAGGATTGGCAGACCTGGCTGGACCTGCGCAACCTGGGCGACCGCCGCTATGCAGCCACGGTCACGCCAGGCTATGACGACGCAGGTACCGATCTGGCCCGCTCGACGCCAGGCGAAGGCCTGGGCGTCTACGCAGGTGTGGCCTACAGCTGGCGCTGAGGCTCAGGATGGCAGCTGGATCTGCGACTTGCTCGAGGCGAAGATCGCCCAGCTGGAAATGAACAGCGCGGCGATCAGGGGACCGATGACGAAGCCATTGAGGCCGAAGACCGCCATGCCACCCAAGGTGGAGATCAGGATGAGCCAGTCCGGCATCTTGGTGTCCTTGCCCACCAGCAGCGGCCGCAGCAGGTTGTCCACCAGCCCGATCACCAGCACGCCGAATGCGGTCAGCACGATGCCCTGCCAGATCGCGCCGGTCATCAGGAAGTACACGGCCACCGGCGCCCAGACGATGCCCGCGCCGACCGCTGGCAGCAGCGAAAGGAACGCCATCAACACGGCCCACACCAGGGCGCTCGGGATATCCAGGATCCAGAAAATGAACCCGCCCAACGCGCCCTGGGTGACCGCGACGACCAGGTTGCCCTTGACCGTGGCCCGCACCACACGGCTGAACTTGAGCTGCAGACGACGCTTCTGTTGCTCGGGCAGCGGCACGGCCAGACGGACCTTGCGCGCCAGCTCGGCGCCTTCGCGCAGGAAGAAGAACAGCAGGTAGGTCATCACGCCGAAGCCGACCAGAAAGTCGAACGTGCCCTGGCCGAAGCTGAACACTTGGCTGGCGAAATACTGACTGCCCTGCATCGCGCCGTGGGAGATCTTGTCGCGCAGTCCGTCGAGGTTGCCCATGCCCATGCGGTCGAGGGTGTTCTGCGCGAATGCCGGCAGCATGTCCTTGCCATGCTCCAGGTAACCGGCCAGGTCCAGTTGCCCACCCTGGATACGTTGGTACAGGGTCGCGCCTTCTTGCACCAACAGGGCGCTGATGACGATGACCGGAAGCACGGCGATCAGCAGACAGACACCGAGTGTGGCGCCTGCGGCCAGGTTGCGGCGGCGCCCGAAACGCAACAGCAGCTTGCGCTGCATCGGGGCGAAGATGATGGCCAGGGTCACGGCCCAGAAGACGGCGCCGTAGTACGGCAGCAGAATCCAGACAAAGGCGATCGTGACCAGGGCCAACAAGACGGCCAGCGCCTTGTTTTGAAGTGCAGTTTCGTTCATGGAGGTTCCTCGTGAGCTCAGACATTAGTGCACGTGCCTTCGGCAAAGTGCCATGCCTGAATTGACGTACATCAATATTCACAAGCCTGCCCCTCGCTAGCATGGGCGCCTTTTGCGCGGTGCCCCATGACCCTGTCTTTCACACCTGAATTGCTGGCGCCTGCCGGCTCCCTGAAGACGCTGCGTTACGCATTCGCCTATGGCGCCGATGCCGTGTATGCCGGTCAGCCTCGCTACAGCCTGCGCGTGCGCAACAACGCCTTCGACCATGCCACGCTGGCGCAAGGCATCGAGGAAGCCCATGCCCTGGGCAAGCGTCTGTACGTGGTGGTCAACATCGCGCCACACAACGCCAAGCTCAAGACCTTCCTGAAGGACATGGCGCCCGTGATCGCCATGGGCCCCGATGCGTTGATCCTGTCCGACCCTGGCCTGATCATGCTGGTGCGCCGGCACTTTCCCCAGATGCCGGTGCACCTGTCGGTGCAGGCCAATACGGTGAACTGGGCCAGCGTCGAATTCTGGGCCAGCCAAGGCGTGCAGCGGGTGATCCTGTCCCGGGAGCTGTCACTCGAGGAGATCGCGGACATCCGGCAGCAGGTGCCTGACATGGAACTGGAAGTCTTCGTGCACGGTGCGCTGTGCATGGCCTATTCCGGACGCTGCCTGTTGTCCGGCTATCTCAACCGGCGGGACGCCAACCAGGGCGCCTGCACCAATGCCTGCCGCTGGAAGTACAACGCCGTCCCGGCCAGCGAGACGCTGGGTGGCGAGATGGTGCAGACGGTCGAACCCACCCTGGGCCTTGGCGCGCCCACCGAGCAGGCCTACCTGCTCGAAGAGAGCGGTCGACCCGGCGAATGGATGCCGGCCTTCGAGGACGAACACGGCACCTACATCATGAATGCCAAGGATCTGCGCGCCATCCAGCACGTCGAGCGCCTGACGCACATGGGCGTGCATTCGCTGAAGATCGAGGGGCGGACCAAGTCACACTTCTATTGCGCCCGCACCGTGCAGGCCTACCGCAAGGCGATCGACGATGCCGCCGCCGGACGTCCGTTCGACCGCAGCCTGATGGGCGACTTGGAGTCCCTGGCCAACCGGGGCTACACGGAAGGGTTCCTGCGTCGTCACGTGCACGACGAGTATCAGAACTACCAGCGCGGCCAGTCGGTGTCCCAGCGCCAGCAGTTCGTGGGTGAGTTGACCGGTACGCGGGTCGAAGGCTGGGCCGAGGTCAAGGTGAAGAACCGGTTCGCCGTGGGTGACCACCTGGAGCTGATGACGCCCCGGGGCAACTACCCTTTCGAGCTGCAGCGCCTGCGCGACGCGGGGCAGACGCCCATCGAGGTGGCACCGGGCGATGGGCATGTGGTGCTGATTCCCCTCCCCGAACACGTGTCCCTGGACTACGCGCTGCTGTTGCGCGACCTCGATCCCGAACCTGCGGCTGAATGACAGGAGGCGTCATGAGGCGTAACACCTTTCGATGCAGCAGGTCGCTCGCTGCCTGCTAGAGTCACCTCTTCCTACACGACCTGGTTCGAGGTACTCATGCTGCGTGCGACTGTTCTGACCCTGGCCTGCTTGGTTGCCAGCCCTGCCCTCGCTGATCAGCCGCCGGTCTATGGCCAGCAACTTGAAGGCTTTGACTATCCGTACCCGTTGCGGCACCTCGAGTTCTCCTCCCAGGGGCAGCCTCTGCAGATGGGCTACATGGACGTGCCCCCTGCCGGCACGGCGAACGGTCGTACCGTCGTGCTCATGCATGGCAAGAACTTCTGTGCCGCGACCTGGGAGAGCACGATCGACGCACTCAGCCAGGCCGGTTATCGCGTCATCGCGCCAGACCAGATCGGTTTCTGCACCTCGAGCAAACCTCGCCAGTATCAGTTCAGTTTCCAACAGCTGGCCCTCAACACCCAGACGTTGCTCGACGCGTTGAACGTGAAGCAGGCCATCGTGCTGGGGCATTCCACCGGAGGCATGCTGGCGACGCGTTATGCGTTGATGTATCCCGACAAGGTCGAGCGCCTGGCCATGGTCAACCCGATCGGGCTGGAGGACTGGAAAGCCTTGGGCGTGCCGTATCGCAGCGTCGACCAGTGGTATGCGCGCGAACTGAAGGTCAGCGCCGAAGGGATCCGCGCCTACGAACGCACGACCTACTACGCCGGTCGCTGGAAACCCGAGTACGAGCGCTGGGTGCAGATGCTGGCCGGACTCAACAACGGTCCGGGGCATGAGGCAGTGGCGTGGAACTCGGCCCTGCTCTACGACATGATCTTCACTCAGCCGGTGGTCTACGAGTTCAAGCACCTGTCGATGCCCACCTTGCTGTTGATCGGCGACAAGGACACCACGGCCATCGGCAGCGACGTGGCCGAGCCGGCCTTGAAGGCGACCTTGGGCAACTACGCGGCGCTCGGGCCCAGCGTGGTCAGGCAGATACCTCGAGGGGAGCTGATCACGTTCGAGGGCATGGGGCACGCGCCACAGATCGAGGCCCCTGAGCGCTTCCATCAGGCCCTGCTGGGGTGGCTTGGCAAACCGCTGCCTTAGACTGCCGGACCCTGGCCATAGCGTTGCAACTGCATTTCGCGCAGGCGGCTCAAGGTACGCCGAAAGGCGAAGCTCAGGTAGCCCTCGGGATACAGGGCCTCGAGGGGGACATCCGCCTCGAGGTACAACGCTACGCGCCGGTCATAGCACTCGTCCACCAACGCGATGAACCGCCTGACGCCATCATCCTTGGCCGACAGCGACGGCAGCTGACGGTCGCCTGCTTTGACGCGCTGGGCGGCGTCCTCGGTTCCCCGAGCGATTCTCGCAGGGCGCTGCTGCCCACCCAGTGCAGGCACGCCCTCGATGAGGAGGGCCGAGAACTGGGTACACAAGGCCATGAATTCCTGAGTGGCCATGGGTTGCTCGCACAGGTCTGAAAACCGGCACCAGAGCGCCTGTGCGTTGCGCCTGACCACGTTCAGGCGGCGCGTACCCAGGTCAAGGGGACGGTCCGTGCCGAGCCGGTCCGGATCGAGCAGGCGGAACACCTGCGCCAGTGCGCATTCGGTCGTGTCAGAGCGGACCCAATAACGTTGGCATGCCTGGCCAGGACGCAACCGATGATCCTGCTCGCCGGCCATCGTCAGCACCTGCATATGCTGCTCGAGGGCGGCTATCGCCGGCAGGAATCGCTCTCGATTGAAGCCGTCCTCATACAGGCACGACGGGGGTTGATTGGAGGTCGCGACCAAGGTCACGCCTTGTTCGAACAACGCCTGGAACAGGCGACCGAGAATGATCGCGTCGGCGATGTCGCTGACGAACAGCTCGTCGAAGCACAGGACCTCGATGGTCTCGGCGAGCTCGCGCGCCAGCACACTGAGGGGATCGGCCGTGCCATGGAGCTGGAACAGCCGTTGGTGGACCCAGGCCATGAAATGATGGAAGTGTTGGCGCCGGGCGCGAAGGGGCACGGCGACCACACTGGCGTGGAAGGTGTCCATGAGCCAGGTCTTGCCACGCCCCACCGGCCCCCAGAGGTAGACACCCTGCGCCGGGCGGCCGGTCTTCAGGACGTCGTAGCACGCCTGCAGCGCTTCCAGGGCGGCGCGCTGGGCCGGATCATCGCTGAACCCTTCATGGTGCACGGCGTGGTCGTAGCGGCTTTGTGGGTCCAAGGTCATGCGGGTCGGCTCGCGTGGACAAACCCGCATGATACGCCATGGGTCAGTGTGTACTGAGGCCCACTTTCAACAAGGCACCGTCCTTCGCATCGGTCAGCAGGTAGAGAAACCCATCAGGCCCGACGCGGACGTCGCGGATACGCGCGTCGAGTTCGCCCAGCAAGCGCTCCTCATGGACGATCCGGTCGCCCTCGAGCTGCAGGCGGATCAGCTCTTTGGTGGCCAAGGCCCCGATGAACAGGTCATGGTCCCAGGCCTTGAACGTCGGGCTGTCATAGAAAGCCATGCCGCTGATGCCCGGTGATTTTTCCCAGACATGGTGCGGATCTTCCATGCCCTCGACATGCTTGCCCTTGGCCTCGGGGATAGGCAGCATCGAATAATTGATGCCGTGGGTCGCGATGGGCCAGCCATAGTTCTTGCCGGCCTTGGGGATGTTGATCTCATCACCCCCACGCGGGCCATGCTCGTGTGTCCAGATCTTGCCGGTCCAGGGGTTGAGCGCAGCACCCTGCTGGTTACGGTGGCCGAAGGACCAGATTTCCGGACGAACCTTGTCTTGCCCCACGAAGGGGTTGTCCTTGGGAATCTCGCCATCCGGCAAGATGCGCACCAGTTTGCCTTGCAGCTTGTCCAGGTCCTGCGCCGTGGCGCGCTGGTTGTTTTCACCGAGCGCGATGAACAGGTAACCGTCGCGGTCGAAGGCCAGCTTGCCGCCAAAGTGGTTGCCCTCCGACAGTTTGGGCTGCTGGCGGAAGATCACGGTGAAATCATCCAGGTGACGCAGGTCGCTGGACAGTTGGCCGCGGCCTACGGCAGTGCCTGCCTTGCCGTCGTCGCCTTCTTCTGCGTAGGACAGATACACCGTGCGATCCGACTTGAAATCCGGTGACAGCACCACGTCGAGCAGGCCGCCCTGCCCTTCGGCCCAGACATTGGGCACGCCACTCAAGGGTGGTCCGACCTTGCCTTCAGGGCTGATGACACGCAAGTCACCGGGCTTTTCGGTGACCAGGATGTGCTTGCCATCGGGTAGGAACGCCAATGCCCAGGGATTGCGTAAACCTTCCGCCACCGTGGCAACGGTCAACTGGCCTTCCTCACTGGGGTAATACGCTTCGGGAAGTGCCTGGGCCAGAGCAGGCAGCAGTGCGAAGGCGGCCAGTGCCATCGACCATGGATAACGGGGCATGCAGGGACTCCTTCAAAAGGGACTGGAACGAATCAGGACCGGTACGGACGCTTAGCGCACAGGCGTCGCGTCGCGTGGCACCGGTGTAGGGGTCGAACGGGGCAGCTCGGTGCGCGGTGCCGGCCGCAGGTTGTCGCCATTGCCGATGCCCCGGTTATCCAGCGTGGGGGGTCGCGGCTGCGGCACGGTCGATGGGCCGTGTACGGGCGGAGTGGCGGGCACGCTGCCTTGTCGGCTATTGGGGTTGATTCGCTGGATCGGGCTGTTGTACGGGTTGCGCTCGACCGCAGGCGTACTGGGTGCGACCGGGGACGCATGGACGGGCAGGACGATCAGCGCACTGAGCAGCGCCATGACGCGGATAGGGTTCATGCTTCGACTCCTGAGCGAAGACTCTCGGGCATTGGAGGGCATGGGGAGGCGCAGGTTTCCTAGAAGGCCGCTTGCACATGATTCCTGATATGTCCGCTCGCTCAGGGGGGCGCATGCCCCTGGCTCGCACCGTGCAATGGCTTCAGGTCTTTGTCACACTGCCTGCCTGCTCTTGAATCGAGGAAGGCTTCATGAAGACACGCGTGTGGCGCCAACGCATCATGATCGCGCTGCTGGCGCTCGGCCTGGGTGGCTGTGCCCTGCTTTCCCGGCAAGACCCGGTACAGGTTACTGTCGTGGGCATAGAGCCCTTGCCTGGCCAGGACCTGGAGATGCGTGTAGCGCTCTCGCTGCGCGTGCAGAACCCCAATGGCCAGGCATTGGACTTCGACGGCATGGCATTGACCCTGAAGGTCAACGGACAACCGTTGGCCAGTGGCGTCAGCGATCAGGCCGGGCACATTGGGCGCTATGCCGAGCAGGTGGTGACGGTGCCGATGAGTATCAGCGCCTTCGGCATGCTGCGGCAAATCTATGGGCTGGACCGCCTGCAGGGGCTCGACGGCCTGCCCTACCGTGTCGATGGCAAACTGTCGGGACGTGGCATGAGCACGTGGCGATTTTCCGACAGCGGCACGTTGAAATGGCCTGACGCAACGCGCGTGCCTTGAAGATCGGCGCCTGTCAGCGTTTGACGTTGGCCGCGGCCATCATCTTGTTGACTTCGCCGCGCACCAGGTCGGCATATTCGGGTGGATTCATGGCGTCCAGCTCGGTGCGCACCCACTCGGCCCACTTGCCTTTGCGCCGTGATTTTTCACCGATCAGCCGGCCCGCATCAGCCTTGGCTTTGCCAAGGTTGTTTTGCCAGAACTCGAAGAGGCGGGCCTTGTGCGCTTCGATCTCCGCACGCTCGGTGAAGCTGAGATTGGCGAGGTTGAAACTCATCGTCGATCCTGCGAGTGAAAAAGAGGGAACATTTTACACCGTCTCGTTGATCGATCGGGGCGACGCTGCAACTTTCCGACTCAGGAAAAATCCATTAGAGATCCCATCACCCTAAAGGAGCGTCACATGCCTCGGAAATCTACCGTGCAGGCCGATGTCGAACAGATCAAAGACCAAGTGTTCAGCGAGCTTCAATCGCTCATCACCGAATCGGAAAAGCTGCTCAACGACAGCGCCTCGATCGTGGGCGACGACGCCGACTCGTTGCGCACCCAGGTCAGCGAGAAACTGCGTCAGGCACGCGAAGCGCTAGGCGAAATGGGCAACAAGGCCAAGCCGGTGGTCGAAGCCACTCAAGCCTACATCGGAGGCCACCCGTGGCAGACCGTGGCGATCTCGGCAGGCCTGGGCGTGGTCGTCGGCCTGCTGCTGGGTCGACGCGACTGACAACGCTTCTGTGGGCGGCATGTCCTGCAAGGCTGATCAAGCCCGCGCGGGAATGCCGCTGTGAAAACGCAATTCGGTATCTGGGCTTGTGATCAGCTCGGCTTCCGCTGCCCTGACCCGCTCGATCACCTTGGCGATGTCGTCGGCTTCGCCATAGTGGTGAGCCAATTTCAAATACCCTTCGTAATGCCTGGCCTCGCTCTTGAGCAGGCCGTGATAGAACCTGCCCAGCTCCTCGTCCAAGTGCGGCACCAACGCGGCGAACCGCTCGCAGCTGCGCGCTTCGATGAAGGCCCCGACGACGAGTGTATCGACCAACTTGGCCGGCTCATGGGCACGTACGTGCCGACGCAGGCCTGAGGCATAGCGGCCCGCCGAGACAGGACGTAGGGCGATCTTGCGCCGCTTCATCAACCGCAGTACCTGTTCATGATGCACGAGTTCTTCACGGGCCAGGCGCGACATCATGTTGATCAGGTCGAGGTGGGCGTTGTACTTGGCGATCAGGCTCAGCGCCGTACTGGCGGCCTTGAACTCGCAGTTCTTGTGGTCGATCAGCAACGTTTCTTGGTCGAGCAGAGCCGCTTCGATCCATGCCTCCGGGGTACGGCAGCCGAGAAACGCATCGATGTCAGGGTTCACGTGCATGGGCGCTCCGCTCGCTTCAGGTCTTCTGGAAAGACAAAACCCCTACCTGCATGCGCAGATAGGGGTTTTGCGAAATGAATCTTGGCGATGACCTACTCTCACATGGGGAAACCCCACACTACCATCGGCGATGCATCGTTTCACTACTGAGTTCGGGAAGGGATCAGGTGGTTCCAATGC
>Ga0308168_1000419_pt1 | contig 52973 bp, 37 predicted proteins | sample PhyCR2_FD_202133 | JGI IMG/M metagenome (GOLD analysis project Ga0308168, IMG submission 202133) | Phyllosphere microbial communities from UC Gill Tract Community Farm, Albany, California, United States - DLSLRC.R2 | ecosystem: Host-associated > Plants > Phyllosphere > Unclassified | place: USA...
CGCCCATGTCGAGCGAGTCGAGCAGGGGCAGGGTTTCCAGCTCGACCGGCACCGTCATGCGGGAACGGGCGATGACCTCGGGCAAGTGGCTCTCTGCAAAGCCGAGCACGCCATTGAGCTCATTGTAGTGTTTGTCGAAAGTGCCGCCGGTGGCGATGATCCGCAAAGTCATGATGGTTTGGAAAGGCTGTGAAAAAGGTCGTTCATGATAGCCGCAAACCATGGGACATCCACCGGCGACTTGCGCTAGAATCGTCCTGATCGGCTGAGTACACCCATCGGCCCTGGTCCCGTCTCTTGTTTTTTTCTGGGCTCGCGCCCGCCTCCCCACATGAAACCCGTCGCTCCCGGCACCGTTATCTTTCAGCGTCATCGCGGTTATGGCGTGATCACCCACGTCAACCTGCTGACCGGCTGGATTTCGGCGCGCTTCGGCAACGAATCGCGTGCCCACGATCTGAATCTGTCCACCGACGAGGTCCAGCACGCCGACGGCGAAGCCATCCTGTTCCGCCGCTCGCCGCCGGACCGCATGCCGCACGCGCGCCTGATGGCCATGGTGCGCGACCTGCACATGGCCGGCTACGAAAAGCTCTACCTGCACTCCTGGCCCAAGCCGTCTGGCCTGCACTGGCGCTGGCATTTGTTCGCCGGCCAGCGCGACTGGATGCAGCGCCCCTGGCGCGAAGGCTGGTATGGCTCCGGCGCCGACTACAACGGCAACCCGGTGATGGGCTGGGGCGACGCCCCCGGCGCCAGCACCGAAGAACTGATCCACGCACTGGCCAAGTTCGATCCCGAAGGCCTGGCGCGCGCGCTCGGCCGCGACGAAGACCATACCGCCTGGTTCGCCGGCGTCTGCGATGCCTTGTTGCCGGGCTATATGTACAGCTTCGACATGGCACCGTCACGCGACGGCGGCCTGGTCGAGATGCCGCCGGTCCCCATCGTGGCGGTGCGCGCCGGCTTGCCGGCCTATGCCGGCCCGGCGATCGGCTGGCCGCCGGGCTGGGCGGGATTGTGGACGCGGCGTCATGAGATGCCGATGCGTGCGCCGAATTTTACGGGCGAGCCGGAACTTCGTTGACCTGAGGTGTGGCGGGATTCAGGATCCCGGTCGGCTCACCATGCGCGAAATTGACCACATTCTCGAACGCCGCCCGGAAATACATCTCGTAACTGTCCTTCTCCACATACCCCAGGTGCGGCGTCGCCAGCACCGTCGGTATCTTCAACAGCGGCGCATCCGGTGCCAGCGGCTCGCTGGTGAACACGTCCAGCGCCGCTTGGCCAGGGCGTCCCTTGCGCAGCGCCGCTTCCAGTGCGCCTTCGGCCACCAGTTCGGCCCGGCTGGTATTCACGAACAGCGCATCCGGTTTCATGCGCGCCAGGTCCTCGCCCGTGACCAGGCCGCGCGTGGCATCTGCCAGGCGCAGGTGCAGGCTGAGCACGTCGGCCTGTTCGAAGAAGGTTTCACGCGAAGCCGCGGCACCGTAACCATCGGCCTCGGCCGCCGCGCGGCTGCGCTCGCTGCCCCAGACCAGCACCCGCATGCCGAAGGCCTTGCCATAGCCGGCCAGCAGGCGGCCGATCTTGCCGTAGCCCCAGATCGCCAGGGTACGGCCGTGCAGGGCGCGGCCGACCAGGTTCAGTGCCGGATTGATCGAGGCGGTCTGCCACAAGCCTTCCTTCAGGTTGTTCGCATACGGCAGGATGCGGCGCGACGCCGCCATGATCAGCGCCCAGGTCAGCTCGGCCGGTGCCACCGGCGAACCGCTGCCTTCGGCGATGGCGATGCCGAGGCTGGTGGCGGCCGCCACGTCAATGTGGCCGGACACCTTGCCGGTCTGGGAGATGAGTTTCAGGTTCGGCAGCTTGGCCAGCAGCGCGCGCGGGAAGGCCGTGCGTTCGCGGATCAGGACCAGGGCGTCGAAGGGCGCCAGGCGGATCGCCAGCTGGCCTAGTCCGCGCGCCGAATTATGGAACACCTTGACCTCGTGACCGTCCAATAATGTGAAGCAGTCGAGCGTGCGGACCGCATCCTGGTAATCGTCGAGTATCGCTATTTTCATGGGAGTTAGCCGAAGTTTGTTTTCAGTAAGTAATGAAATGACAGGATCTGAAATTGGCCAAATAGCCTACTACATTACTCAACCATAATTCCTACATTTTTGTTGTTGAAGCATTTGAAAGCCGCCGGGGGCGGTGTAGAATCGACCAGAAATAAGGGACCGCGATGTCTGATTGATATCTTTTGCGGCCAGTACGATTGTCCAGCCAGCACGCATCCGCGTCGCCCGCAGCGACCCGCAGGAGCGCCCGGACCCGACAACAGGGACAGGACTTGCCACAGCGCGCACCGCCATCGAACCCGGCCCGCGTGCGCCAGGGTGTCCACGTCGCCATGCATTCTTTATTGGCATTGGAGGTACTCATGAATCAGCCCGTGATGGGCGGCGTCGCCGCTTTGAACGTCCCAGCTTACATCAAGCACAACAAGCTCATCAATTGGGTGGCCGATATCGCGGCCCTCACCAAACCCGACGCCATCTACTGGTGCGACGGCTCCGAAGAAGAATACGACCGCCTGTGCGCCCAAATGGTCGAGGCCGGCACCATGAAGCGCCTCAACCCGGCAAAACGCCCGAATTCCTACTTGGCCTGCTCGGATCCGAGCGATGTCGCGCGCGTCGAAGACCGCACCTTCATCTGTTCCAGCACGAAAGAAGAGGCCGGTCCGACCAACAACTGGGTGGCGCCTGAGGAAATGCGCCAGACCATGCACAGCCTGTTCGACGGCTGCATGGCCGGCCGCACCCTGTACGTGGTGCCGTTCTCGATGGGCCCGCTGGGCTCGCCGATCGCCCACATCGGCGTCGAACTGTCCGATTCGCCCTATGTCGCCGTCAACATGCGCATCATGACGCGCATGGGCAAGGCTGTTTACGACGTGCTCGGCAGCGACGGCGAGTTCGTGCCCTGCGTGCACAGCGTCGGCATGCCCCTCACCGGCGGCCAGCAGGACGTGCGCTGGCCCTGCAACGCCACCAAGTACATCGTGCATTATCCGGAAACCCGCGAGATCTGGTCCTTCGGTTCCGGCTATGGCGGCAATGCGCTGCTGGGCAAGAAGTGCTTCGCGCTGCGCATCGCCTCCAACATGGGTTACCAGGAGGCGCAGCAGGGCGGCACCGGCTGGCTGGCCGAGCACATGCTGATCCTGGGCGTCGAATCGCCGCAAGGCAAGAAGCAATACGTGGCGGCCGCCTTCCCCTCGGCCTGCGGCAAGACCAATTTCGCGATGCTGATCCCGCCCGCGGGCTTCGAAGGCTGGAAGGTCACCACCATCGGCGACGATATCGCCTGGATCAAGCCGGGCGCGGACGGCAAGCTGGTCGCGATCAACCCGGAAGCCGGCTATTTCGGCGTGGCCCCGGGCACCAACAAAAAAACCAATGCCAACTGCATGGCCTCGCTGCGCGAAAACGTCATCTTCACCAACGTCGCGTTGACCGACGACGGCGACGTCTGGTGGGAAGGCATGACCAAGGAAGCGCCGGCCCACCTGATCGACTGGCAGGGCAAGGACTGGACGCCGGCTTCTGGCACCAAGGCGGCCCACCCGAACGCGCGCTTCACCGTCGCCGCGATCCAGAACCCGGTGATCGATCCGGCCTGGGACGATCCGGCCGGCGTACCGATCTCGGCCTTCATCTTCGGCGGCCGCCGCTCGACCACGGTGCCGCTGGTGACCGAGGCGCGCAACTGGACCGAAGGCGTCTACATGGCCGCGACCATGGGCTCGGAAACCACCGCCGCCGCCGCCGGCCAGCAGGGCGTGGTGCGGCGCGATCCCTATGCCATGCTGCCCTTCATCGGCTACAACATGAGCGATTACTTCCAGCACTGGCTGGACCTCGGCAAGAAAGTCGCGGCCAAGGATCCGCAGGCACAGCCGAAGATCTTCTGCGTCAACTGGTTCCGCACCGACGATGCCGGCAACTTCGTGTGGCCAGGCTACGGCGACAACATGCGCGTACTGAAATGGATCCTGGACCGCGTGGAGGGCCAGGGCGGCGGCGTCGAACACATCTTCGGTACCACCCCGGCGTATGGCGACCTGACCTGGACCGGCGTCGATTTCAGCCCGGAAGCCTTCGAGCGCATCACCTCGATCGACAAGGATGCGTGGCGCGAAGAACTCAAGCTGCACACCGAGCTGTTCGACAAGCTGGCCTACCGCCTGCCGCAGGAATTGGTGGACACCAAACGTGCGCTTGAAGAGAGATTAAGCGCATAAAATATTTCTTTTAGAGAAGTAAGTGGGGAGACGACAGCCGCGGCAATGACTGCGGCTGCGACAATAACAGCAAGAAGGAAGAAGGGACGGGCAATGCCTGTCCCTTTTTTTATGGTCATCGTGTGGTCATATTGCATAGGAATAATGCGCGGCGTCGATGTCCAATCCTTCTGGAGCAATCATGCCGTTCGTGTCTCACCGCATTTCCCGCCACGCTATCTCGTGTGCCATCCTGGTCCTGCTCTCCGCTTGCGGCGGCAGCAGCAGCGACGGCGTCACCGACATCACGCCGGTCAGCACCGCACCGGCCGCGCCGGCCGACCGCGGCGCCGCCGAGAGCGTGCCGGTGCCTGCGGTGGCGGCCTTCGTCGACAGCGCCGCCAGCAACCAGCGCGGCGACGCCCGCTATGCCACCCTGGCCACGAACGCCGGCGTGCGCGTGCTGGGCGGTTTTCTCAACGTCTGGAAGCCGCTCACCGAAATCGTCGATGCCGACGTCACCGCGCCCGCCGTGGACGGCTTCCCGGCCGTGGTCAAATCCAGCTGGACCGGCGTGCCGAACGACGGCAGCAACGGCGGCACCATCGTCAACCCGACGGTCCACAGCGCCAACATCGACTACGTGGTCAAGGCCACAGCTGGCCGCACTGCCGAGCAAACCCTGCTGGCCTACCTGGACGACCGCCGCAACAAGGGCTACAGCGTGACCGAAGGCATGGGCCCGCTCACGACCGCGTGGCGCACTGCATCGCGCGCCACCACCACCATCAACAACGTGCCGGCCGACGCCACCACCGTCAAATACGATGACGGCGGCAACAACAACGGCGTCGGCGGCGACGCCAATGCCGACTTCGGCAAAGTGGTCGATTTCGTCAACTCGATGGGCAACAACGGCTCGACCGAACCGGCCAAGCGCTTCTACAAGTATGCGCGCCCCTACCGCTGGAGCAGCGCCGTCAAGGTGGTGCCGCAGCTGGAGCCGGCCAAGAGCACCACCCCGGCCACCGACGGCGGCTTCCCCAGCGGTCACTCGGCCGAGGCGGTCCGCAACGCCATCGGCATGGCCTATGTGCTGCCGGAGCGCTACCAGGAACTGGTCGGCCGCGGCCTGGAACTGGGCGAAAGCCGCATCCTGGCCGGCATGCACTCGCCGCTGGACGTCATCGGCGGCCGCGTGCAGGCGCAAGCGGTCGCTGCCGCCAACCTGATCGCCGCCAGCGTCACCACCCGCGCCGCCGCCGTGACCCAGGCCCACGACACCCTGGCCAAGCTCACCAACACCACTGCCGCCACCTTCCCGGCCTACGCGGTCTCCGGCACGGCCGCCAACGACCGCTTTGCCGACTACGCAACCAGCCGCGCCAACTACCTGCGCCGCCTGACCTTCGGCCTGCCGCAGGCCGGCGCCACCAACGCGCCGGCCGTGGTGCCGAAAGGCGCCGAAGTGCTGCTCGAAACCCGCCTGCCTTACCTGAGCGAGGCCCAGCGCCGCGTGGTGCTGAAGACCACTGCGATCGCCTCCGGCTATCCGGTGCTGGACGATGCTGAAGGCTGGGGCCGCCTGAACCTGTTCGCCGCCGCGGAAGGCTATGCCGCCTTCAACGGCAACGTGGTGGTCAACATGGATGCAAGCAAGGGCGGTTTCAGCGCGTCCGACCGCTGGCGCAACGACATCGCCGGCAGCGGCAAGCTGGTCAAGCAGGGTACGGGCACGCTCAAGCTGGGCGGCAACAACAGCTGGACCGGTGGCACCCAGGTGGAAGCCGGCCGTCTCGAGGCGCTCTCCAACAGCGCCTTCGGCAGCGGTGACGTCTGGGTCGGCACGGCCGGCACACTAGCCAGCAGCGCACCGGGCGCCTTGGTCGTGGGCGGCAATTACGCCCAGCTCGACAAGGGCACGCTGGAAATCACGCTCGGCGCTGCGGACGCCGGCACGCTCAAGGTGAATGGCAACGCGACCATCGCCGGCGGCACCCTGCGCCTGAAATTCGCCGGCGGCTTCAAGCCGAGCGTCGGCACCAGCTACCAGGTAGTCAGCGCAGGCGCGCGCAAGGGCGTGTTCACGGGCGTGGTGGTGGATGGCTACAAGGGCACGCTGCAGTACAGCGCGACCGGGGTCTCGGTGCGTATCGACGGCTGATCGCAGGGCGGTCCACTCCCGCGAAAGCCCTGGCTGAAGCCAGGGACAGGGGCCGGCATCGGGTGATGCCGGCCCCTGGTTATTTCAAGGCGGGGTTTTACACAGCCGTATTTCTCCTTTATTCTTGCGTGAGAACGAAGTGTTAGCGCAAACATTTCCGTTCCGGGACAATCGACGCCAATAAAGGACAATAAGCATGAGACACCGTCGCACCTTGCTGGGCAGCGCACTGGCGCTGGCCTTCGCCACTCTTTTCAACGTCGCCGGGAGTGCGGCCGCCGCCAATGGCGCGGTTCGCACCATCGCCATCGATGTGCACGCGCCCACGGTGGCGCGCGACCGCTTTGCCGATCTGTCGGTAGGTTCCGACTATCCCGGCACCCTGATCCGCGACGACAGCCTGGCCCAGCTGAAGATCGCCAAGGATGAGCTGGGTTTCCGCTACATCCGCTTCCACGGCATTTTCCACGACGTGCTCGGCACCTACAAGGTGGTGGACGGCAAGCCGGTTTACGACTGGACCAAGATCGATTACCTGTACGACAAGCTGCTCGGCATGGGCATCAAGCCCTTCGTCGAACTGGGCTTCACGCCGGAAGCGATGAAGACCTCGAACAACAGCATCTTCTATTGGAAGGGCAATACCTCGCACCCGGAGCTGAAGCAGTGGCAGGGACTGGTCGACGCCTTCGTGCGCCACCTGCAGCAGCGCTACGGCAAGGAAGAAGTCAGAAGCTGGTTCTTCGAAGTCTGGAACGAGCCGAACCTGGACGGCTTCTGGGAAAAGGCCGACCAGAAGGCCTATTTCGAACTATATGATGTGAGCGCGCGCACCATCAAGGCGATCGATCCGGCGCTGCGCGTGGGCGGCCCCTCGACCGCGGGCGCGGCCTGGGTGCCGGAATTCCTGGCGCACACGCAACAGAGCGGCGCGGCCGTCGATTTCGTCACCACCCACACCTATGGCGTGGACGGCGGCTTCCTCGACGAAAACGGCAAGGAAGACAACAAGCTGTCGGCCTCGCCGGATGCCATCGTCGGCGACGTGCGCAAGGTGAGGAAGGAAATCGAAGCCTCCTACCTGCCCAAGCTGCCCTTGTACTTCACCGAGTGGAGCACCAGCTATTCGCCGCGCGACCTGGTGCACGACGCCTACATGAGTGCCGCCTACATCCTCAGCAAGCTGAAGGCGACCGAGGGCCTCGTGCAAGGCATGAGCTACTGGACCTATTCCGACCTGTTCGAGGAACCGGGTCCGCCCACCGCCCCGTTCGAAGGCGGCTTCGGCTTGATGAACCCGCAAGGCATCCGCAAGCCGGCCTGGTTCGCCTACAAATACCTGAACCAGCTGGGCAACCAGCAGGTGAAGACCACCGACGCGCAGAGCTGGGTCACACGTGATGCGCAGGGCGTGCAGGTGCTGGCCTGGGATTTCCAGACGCCCGACCAGGGCAACAAGAGCAACCGCCCCTACTACGGCGTGGTGCAGCCGACGCGCGACGGCACGCCCTTGACGCTGGAGCTGAAGGGAATGAAGCCGGGCAGCTACACCATGCGCGTGTACCGCACCGGCTTCAAGGCCAACGATGCGCACACGGCTTACCTGGAGATGGGCAAGCCGAAGGCCCTGGACGCGGCCCAGGTGGGCAAGCTGCAGGGGCTGACGCAGGATAAGCCGGAAGTGCGGCAGGTGAAGGTGGGGGCTGGCGGGACTGCCAGTGTGCAGGTGCCGATGCGGGTGAATGATGTGGTGCTGGTGAAGATTGAGGCGAAGCGCTGAGGCGGGTGCTGAGTTAGCGCCAATTTAACCGTTACACCAAAAACCGTCGCCCCTGCGAAGGCAGGGGGCCCAAGTTGTACGCGGGCCTGCGGCGCTTGAGCCAACAGGATGCGGCGAACTTGGGCCCCTGCCTCCGCAGGGGCGACGTGCTTGGGGCAGTGGCTACAATGACGCAGCCACCAAGCCAGAAATTACTGCTTCAACAACGGCTTCAAATACTTCCCGGTCACGCTCTCCGGATTCTCCGCCACCTCTTCCGGCGTACCATGCGCCACGATCGTCCCGCCGCCGGCGCCACCCTCGGGACCGAGGTCGACGATCCAGTCCGCGGTCTTGATCACGTCCAGGTTGTGCTCGATGATGACGAGCGTGTTGCCCTGGTCGCGCAGGCGGTGGATCACCTTCATCAGCAAGTCGATGTCGGCGAAGTGCAGGCCGGTGGTCGGTTCATCCAGGATGTACAGGGTACGTCCGGTGTCGCGCTTGGACAGCTCCAGCGACAGCTTGACGCGCTGCGCCTCGCCGCCCGACAGCGTGGTCGCGCTCTGGCCCAGCTTGATGTAGCCCAGGCCCACGTCCAGCAGCGTGTGGAGTTTGCGCGCGATGACCGGCACCGGCTTGAAGAACTCGTGCGCGTCCTCGACCGTCATCTCCAGCACTTCGGTGATGTTCTTGCCCTTGTACTGGACTTCCAGCGTCTCACGGTTGTAGCGCTTGCCGTGGCAGACGTCGCAAGGCACGTAGACGTCCGGCAGGAAGTGCATCTCGACCTTGATCACGCCGTCGCCCTGGCACGCCTCGCAGCGCCCGCCCTTGACGTTGAACGAGAAGCGGCCGGCCGAATAACCGCGCTCCTTGGCCGTCGGCACCGTCGAGAACAGATCGCGGATGGGGGTGAACACGCCGGTGTAGGTGGCCGGGTTCGAACGCGGGGTGCGGCCGATCGGCGCCTGGTCGACCGAGATCACCTTGTCGAAGTGCTCCAGGCCGTGGATCGATTCGTGCGCCGCCGGCTCGGTCTGCGACCCGTACAGGTGGCGCGACAGGGCCGGGTACAGGGTGTCGTTGACCAGGGTCGACTTGCCCGAACCCGAAACGCCGGTCACGCAGGTCATCAGGCCGACCGGCAGCTGCAGCGTCACGTTCTTCAGGTTGTTGCCGGTGGCGCCGGTGATCAGGAGCTGGCGGTCGGGGTCGGCCTCGGTGCGCTTTTTCGGCACGTGGATTTTCTTGCGGCCGCTCAGGTACTGGGCGGTCAGCGAGTTCTTGTTCTTGAGGATGTCCTTGAGCGAACCCTCGGCGATCACGGCGCCGCCATGCACGCCTGCGCCCGGGCCCATGTCGACGATGTAGTCGGCGGTGCGGATCGCGTCTTCGTCGTGCTCGACCACCAGCACGCTGTTGCCGATGTCGCGCAGGTGTTTCAATGTCGCGATCAGGCGGTCGTTGTCGCGCTGGTGCAGGCCGATCGACGGCTCGTCCAGCACGTACATCACGCCGGTCAGGCCCGAGCCGATCTGCGAGGCCAGGCGGATGCGCTGGGCTTCGCCACCGGACAGGGTGTCGGCGCTGCGGTCGAGCGACAGGTAATCCAGGCCGACGTCGTTCAGGAATTTCAGGCGCGCCACGATCTCCTTGATCACGCGCTCGGCGATGTCCTTCTTGGCGCCCGTCAGTTCCAGGCCGTCGAAGTACTTCAGGCAGTCGCGCAGCGGGGTCCTGGCCACTTCATAGATGGCGCGCTGCTGGGCGCCATGGCCGATCTTGACGTAGCGCGCCTCGGTACGCAGGCGCGCGCCGTTGCAGGTCGGGCATTCCTTCTCGTTGATGAACTTGGCCAGCTCTTCCTTCACCGCCATCGAATCGGTCTCGCGGTAGCGGCGCTGCAGATTGTTGACCACGCCCTCGAAGGTGTGCTCGCGGATCACGGTGCGCCCACGCTCGTTGACGTAGGCGAAGGGCACGGTGTTCTTGCCCGAGCCGAACAGGACCACGTCCTGCGCGGCTTTCGGCAACTGCTCGAAAGGCTTGTCCAGGTCGAATTCGAAATGCTGCGACAGGCTGCTCAGCATCTGGAAATAGAACTGGTTGCGGCGGTCCCAGCCCTTCACGGCGCCGGAGGCCAGCGACAGGTTGGGGAAGGCCACGATGCGCTTCGGATCGAAGAACTCGATGTGGCCCAGGCCATCGCATTCCTGGCAGGCGCCCATCGGGTTATTGAAGGAGAACAGGCGCGGCTCCAGCTCCTGCAGCGAATAGCCGCAGACGTTGCAGGCGAACTTGTTGGAGAAGATGTGTTCCTTCTCGGTGTCCATTTCATACGCCATGGCGCGGCCGTCGGCGATACGCAGCGCGGTCTCGAAGCTTTCGGCCAGGCGCTGCTTGATCTCGGCATTGACCTTGATGCGGTCGATCACGACGTCGATGCTGTGCTTCTCGGTTTTCTTGAGCTTGGGCAGCTCGTCGATCTCGTAGATCTTGGCGACACCGGTGCCGCTCTGGATGCGGAAGCGCACGAAGCCTTGCGCCTGCATGCCAGCGAACAGGTCGCCATGCTCGCCCTTGCGGCCGGCCACCACCGGCGCCAGGATCATCAGCTTGGTCCCTTCGGGCATCGCCAGCACCGCATCCACCATCTGCGACACCGTCTGCGCGGCCAGCGGCTCGTGCGAGTGGTCCGGGCAGTAGGGCGTGCCGACGCGGGCGTACAGCAGGCGCAGGTAATCGTGGATCTCGGTAACGGTGCCGACGGTCGAACGCGGATTGTGCGAGGTCGCCTTCTGCTCGATTGAGATGGCCGGGGACAGGCCCTCGATCATGTCGACGTCCGGCTTTTCCATCAATTGCAGGAACTGGCGCGCATAGGCCGACAGCGATTCGACATAGCGGCGCTGGCCTTCGGCATACAGGGTATCGAAGGCGAGCGAGGATTTACCGGAACCCGACAGGCCGGTGATCACGATCAGCTTGTTGCGCGGCAGATCGAGGTTGATGTTCTTGAGGTTGTGCGTGCGAGCACCGCGGATACGGATTTCTTCCATTAGCTTGTTTTGCAGCCTTTTTCAAATGGTTGAGGGGCCGGCGCACGAACGTCGACGGTGAGCGGCCAATCGGAGGGGAGAACCGTTAACTATAGCCGGTTTTCCTTTTGCTCGTGGGCGCTGCGCCGAGCCGGAAAACGCGGCCATGTCAGCCTTGCATGCAAACACAGGCAGGGCCCTACCTATGTGGTATGCATCGGACGCAGTTCAATGACAAACCCATCAGAAAACAGAAATAAATCGACGATTTCGGAGAGAAAAAAGCGTGGAAAGCTATAATTCTTAGCAGAAACTTTCTCGAAGCACCACAAGGCGAGCACCATGCAAATCTTTACCGAAGACGATTTTGCCGGCGAAGTGTCGGACCATCCCCTGGCCGGGCAATTCACCGTGCTGGGCTTTAACGAGGGCGGCTTCAGCCAGATCCCTCACAACTTTTTCCGCAACTGGCTCGACCAGGATCCTCAGTACGGTCATTTTTATATCGGGCGCTGCTCGGGGTTTGGCGTCGGCTCCACCGTGAAGTACGACGGCGACCAACAGAGCTTGTGCGTCGGCCGCTTCGTCGCCGGCGGCCTGGGCCTGCGTTTCCTGCTCAACGGCCAGCACGAGATGCGCACCATTTCGACCTATATGTTCTCGATTGCCGGTCCGGGCCTGACCAATGCGCCGCCGCCGCAATATGCGGATTCGGTGATCAAGAACGACGTCTGGATCGGCGATGAGACCATGATGCTGGGCGGCGGCATCATTGAAAACGGCTGCGTCATCGGTGCCCGTTCCGTGTTGCCGCCGAATTTCCGTTCGGAACCCTACGGCATCTATGTCGGCTCGCCGGCGCGCCTGGTGCGCTTCCGCTTCAGTGAACGAGTGCGCGCGGCCCTGCTCGACCTGGCATGGTGGGAAATGCCGCTGAGCTGGATCCGCGACAACAATGCACTGTTCCTCCAGGACATGACCGCCGATGAAGGGATGGCGCTGGAGATCATCGCCAGGCTGGCCGCCAGCCGCAAGGCGTTCGAAGCCCAGCAAATGCCCGGCACGGCCTGATCATAGGCCGACACTGCAGCCGGCTCCGCTAGCGTACAAATTGCCAGGAAATGTTGACCTTCGTCTCTTCTGAATAGGGCACTTTGCCCCCATATGTGCTGTCTGAGCAGAGGTCGGAAAACGGGCCTCTGCCAGCCTTCTCGACCCTGAAAAAAATGCCTCGAAAGCATGGCTAGCAGGCATAATAGCGGAGGTATTACCTTTGATTCCCTGGCACTTAGACATCATGCAGAGCCAGGGCCTACACCCCTGAAGGAGTAACACAATGGCATCAGTCAACAAGGTCATCATCGTCGGCAACCTCGGCCGCGATCCGGAAATCCGCTACATGCCGAGTGGCGACGCAATCGCCAACATCGCGGTGGCAACCTCGTACAAGTCGAAAGACCGCAACTCGGGCGAACAAAAAGAACTGACCGAATGGCACCGGATTTCCTTCTTTGGCCGCCTCGCCGAAATCGTCGGCCAGTACCTGAAAAAAGGTTCCTCGGTCTACGTCGAAGGCCGCCTGCAGACCCGCAAGTACACGGATAAGGACGGCATCGAGCGTTACGCAACCGACATCATTGCAGAAAACATGCAGATGCTGGGTGGCCGCCAGGGCATGGGCGGCGGCGACAGCTTCGGCGGTGGCGACAGTTACGGCGGCGGTGACGGCGGCTACGATGCCCCACCAAGCCGTCCTGCCCCGCAACGCCAGGCGCCACCGGCACCGGCGGCGCGTCCTCAGCCGAAGCCGGCTGCGAACTTCTCGGATATGGATGACGATATTCCATTCTGAGCCTGCCAGGCACGCTTCCTGAAACCCCGTCCTTCGCCAGAAGGACGGGGTTTTTTTATGTGTTTGCTGCTTTTGCCCATCGCGCCGCCAGGTGTTGTTGCAGATCGCTGCCCTGGGTAACTGAGCGCGGCGGGACGCCGCGCTGGGATGCACGCAATATCCTGGACATTGTTGTTTTCTGTTCACGCTCAATGATCACAGTGCCAGTGGGTGGAAATGCGTTATGTATTTCTTCGGTATCGCATGCATGGACAGGAGCCATCCGATAGCCAGCATGGCATTGCCCCCGCTTCCGACCGCGTATATGTACTTGATACCAAACACCAATTTCAAATAACACGGATTGATGGCCCGGCATTTGCGCTTGTTTTTTTGTGCATTGCCGCGCCGTCGCCATATCTGACAAGCGCGACCGGTGTGATAAAGCGTGATATTCGGCGGGTATGGCAGCGGCGCGTATTTTATCGATTCGCGATGAAATACCGATTTGTATTGCACTTGTCTGATGACCGCGCGTAATTCTTTCATTCTCCTTCCGCTGCAATTTCCTCAGCAGAAAAATTCTGTTTGACAACAATTTTTCTGTAAATATATAATTTTTTAAAATTTACCAAACGAAATATTTGTTTGGCGGTTTCGTTCAGCGATCCGTTGTGCGGTCGATGGACCCAGCTTGTACGGTATCCCCTTTTCTGATTCATTCAATTGCTGTACAGGGTCCCGATGCGTGCCGCCATTAGCCTGGCTGCGCCATTCGCCATGCCTGCACAGCGCCAATGTTTAACTATTGGGTTAAATATGCACGTAAGCAAGGCAGGTTTCACGCATCGGCATCATGGCCCATCTCCCATTGCGCTCTGGTTCTCGCAGTTATGCCGCGGCATCAAGCTGGGCTTGGCAGCCTTATGTTTCCTGTTCCATGCGAATGCGCTTGCAGGCATAGATACCGGCTTGTCTGGCGACGATGCCAGCACGGGGCCGTTTCCGATTGGTTTTGCCTTTACCTATTACGGCCAGACCTTTACCCAGTTCTATGCCTCGACAAATGGCTTGCTGCAGTTTTCGTCATCAAGCAATGCCTACGACAACGGCTGCCTGACGTCGAATGGCGGCCCGTTGCCGAATACGATCATGGCATTCTGGGATGACCTCAGGACCGACGTTTCCGGCCAGCCCAGGGGCAAGATCCAATACCAGACAATCGGCGAGGCACCGAACCGGAAATTGGTGCTGCAATGGACCAACCAGTATTTTTATGGTTTGAATTTGCCGATGGGGACTTTCCAGGCGGTGCTGTTCGAGGGCACGAATGAAATCAAGCTGCAATACCGTTACCTGACCATCGATCGCAGTACCGGCACCGAGGCGACCATCGGTATTCAGGGACCGTCGAACCAGGCATCGCCTTTCGGCTGCAACCAGGCCAACATGATCGCGCCGCAAACCGCGATCTCATTCATGCCGCAAGCATCGGGTACCGGCTATACCGTCAACCGGGCCGCGCCCTACGACTTCATCGACATTGCCGGCCTCACCCCGAACCCTCCCGACACCGCAGCCCGCTACATCAATAGCGCGCCGGTCTGGAGCTGGGCCCGGATCCCGGAACTGAACACCTACCAGATCGAGGTGCAGACCGATGCCGGCGACAGCGTTGTCACGCAAACCATTGGCGACGTGGGCAGGTTTACCTGGAGCAGCGGCTATGAAGCCGGCAAAATCTACCGTGCCCGCGTACGTGGCAGCGTGAATAATGGCGCGACCTGGGAATTGTGGTCCGGCCTGAGCCAGCCGGTGACGGTGGACACGCAAGCCCCGACCGCACAAATGCTTTCGGTCGCGCAGTCCGGACCGGGTGCGGTCGAATGGCGTTATAACGCCGCCGATGCCCTCAGCGGGGTCGCCAGCATCCGGTTGCAGATCGCGACCGATCCCGCATTCCAATCCCTGGTCTTCGACGATGTGGTCGCGCCGACCTCCAGCAGTTTTAGTTTCAATACGGCGGTCGCCGGACAGCGCCTGTATGGCCGGATCAAGGTGAGCGACCAGGCCGGCAATGCCGCTCCCGATTCGAACGTGGTCGATGTGCTGGTGCTGCCGCCGCCGACCGCCAACTTCACACTCGACCGTGCAAGCGGCGAAGCGCCGCTCGAGCTGTCCCTGCAAAACACGAGCACGGGCACGGCAACCTCGTATGCCTGGAATTTCGGCGATGGCCGTACAAGCAGTGCCGCCAGCCCGACCGTCCGCTATGCGCAGCCGGGCAGCTTCACCATTACACTGCGCGCCAGCGGCGTTGGCGGTTATACGGAGGCGAGCAAGACCCTGGTGGTGACACCCGACCTTACCCTCCCGGCAATGTCCGCGCCGACCATCGATGGCGCCGCCGTGGGGACGGCCTTGACCTTATCGGCCGCCAAGGCACTGAGCTTCAGCGTGAGCGATGCCAGCGGCGTGCAATCGGTGAGCGCCACCTTGTCCGGGCAGGCACTCACCCTGAGTAACCTCGGCAATGGAAATTACCGCCTTAACCTCGATCCGCAGCAATATCCGAATGGCAGCTACACGCTGCTGCTGAGTGCACGCGACGCCGTCGGCAACCTTGCCACCACCCAGGTCGAGGTCGTCATCAGCCTGCCGCCGCCTGCGGCGCCCACGCTCAGCGCACCGCTGGCCAACCTGCGCACCAACCAGGCGGCGATTGCGGCGGCCGGCAGCTCCCCGACCGGCACCGAAGCGCAGTTCATCGTCAACGGTGCGCCCCAGGGCGACTGGGTCGCCGTGAGCAACCAGCGCTTTGCCGGCACGGTGACCCTGGCCGAAGGCGCGAACCGGATCGCGGCCATCGTGCGCAATACCCGCGGCAACAGCGCCGCCAGCGCCGAGATTGCCGTGACGCTCGACACCTCGCGCCCGAACGGCCCCGGCGGTTTGACGGCGGCATCACAAGCCCAGGGCAAGGTGCGCCTGAGCTGGACCGCGTCGACGGACGCCAGCTCGGTCGGCACGGTGGTCTTCCGCTCGCCCTCGAATTTCGATACGGCGGGCCAGGCGGTCCGGGTGACGCCGGCGCCGGTGACCGGCACCAGCCTGGATGACCTGCCGGCCAGCGAAGGCAATTATTTCTACCGCGTTGCCGCGATCAACCAGCTCGGCACCCTGAGCGCGCTGTCGAACATCGTGTCCGCCACGGCCGACGCCACGGCGCCCAAGGCCCTGTCCATCGTCTATGCCCCGGTCGGCAAGACCGACCCTGCCACCGGCCGCGTCGGCCAGGGCCGCGTCAACCTGAGCATGACGTTGAGCGAGGCACTGCAGACCGCGCCCTATTTGTCGATCGTCCCCCAGGGCGGTGCCCCGATACCGGTCGAACTGGCCAGGAGCGGCGACACGACCTATACCGGCAGCTTCCTGATCGATGCGAATACCCCGTCCGGCATCGCCAACGCCCTGTTCTCCGCCCGCGACGCGGTCGGCAACCGCGGTACTGACATCGAGGCCGGCGCCACGCTGAACATCGATACCGCCGGTCCGGTGCTGTCGTCGATCGTCCTGAATCCGGCCTCGCCGATCAAGAACGACGCTACCCCGGTGATCAGCGCCAGCTTCACCTTCAGCAAGGCACCGGCGTCGGCACCGGTGCTCAAGTACTTGTTGTCGGGTCCGTTGCGTTCGGCGCTTGCCCTGGGCGGCCTCACACAGGTCAACCCAACCACCTACAGCGCCAGTTTCACGTTGCCGGCGGACGCCGGCGCCGGCGGCCCGGAAGCGCTGAGCTTCAGCGTCCAGGCCCAGGATGACCTCGGCAATGTCTCGACCAAGGTGGCCGGCTTCAACCGCTTCCAGGTCTACCAGGGCGCACTGCCGCCGCTGAACGTGCCGTTCGGCTTTACCGCCAAGGCCCAGCCGGGCGGCAAGGTATTGCTCGGCTGGCAGGCGGTCGACGAAGCCACCAGCTACCAGCTGTATCGCCAGGCGCCGGGTCAGGCGGCCCTGACGGAACTGACCAAGGCCGGCGGCACCAGCTACATCGACCAGACCAGCCAGGACGGCGTGTATAAATATGCGATTGCCACGGTGCGCCGCTCGAACGGACAGGAGTCCGTGTCGGGCCAGAGTGCCAGCGTCGAAGTGAGCGCCATCGCCAACGGTCCGGGCGCGCCCCAGAACCTCGGCCTGCAGCTGACCGGCCAGGGGATCTTCGCCAGCTGGCAACCGCCGCTGTCGAGCAAGGTCGCCTACTACAACCTGTATCGCGCCAGCGGCACCGCCATCACCAGCATCGCCGGCCTGGCGCCGCTGAAGACCCAGGTCAAGACGACGCAAGCCTACGACACCAATCCATCGCCGGCGCAAGGTGTCTATGTCGTGACCGCCGTCGATGCCGCAGGCAACGAGTCGGCCATCTCGAACTCGGTGTACCTGAACGCCAGCCTGCTCCCGGTGCGCCAGCTGACCGTCGAGCAGCTCGGCCATGCGCTGCCGGTCGTGCACTGGAGCGCGCCAAACGGCAACGTGGCCGGCTACCTGGTCTACCTCGGCCCTGACCAGGGCAAGATCAAGCTGACCCAGAACCCGATCGCCGCCACCTCGCTGACCGATACCGGGTATACCGCGGGCGAGCGCCGCTATACGGTGGCGAGCGTGGACGCGAATGGCGTCGAACTGGCGCGCAGCATCGTGCTGCCGAGCGTGACGACCCAGGTCGCGGCCGGCCTGCCGCTCAAGCGCGGCATGATGAACCGCGTGCAGGTGCAGGTGGCGAATACCTCGGCCACCGGCCTGGCGGTCGTGCGCGCCGTGGTGCGCGTGCCGACCGACAAGGATGCGACCCAGTTCAAGGACCACAAGTCCGAGCCGTTCACGCTCGGCCCGAACGAAACCCGGATGGTGCCGGTCGTGGTGGGCGGCTATGCCGACATGTCCTCGCGCACCCCGGCCCAGATCGGCATCGAAGCGGTGCCGGACGAGGATGGCCTGGTGCGCATCCTGCGCGACCAGACCCTCGACGTGACCGACGGCGCGCTGGTGGTCGGCATGGCCACCGACGAATTCACCCGCGGCGGCACCGGCAAGCTGAAGCTGACGATCGAGAACACCGGCGACGTCGACGTCGAACTGCTGACCGCGACAAACAACGGCAGCGGCGATTCGACCGAGCTGCGCTTCAAGCTGCTCGATGCCGACGGCAACGTGCTGGCCACCCAGCCCTACAAGCAGGCCCTGGGCGCCAGCGTCGTCACGCTCACCAATGGCCTGACCGTGGCGCGCATCGCGGCCGGCGCCAGCTATGTCTCGGATACCTTCGAGCTGAACGTGCCGGCGGCGAGTCCCAACAGCCTGCGCGTGCGGCTCGACGTCGACAAGCTGCGTTACCACTCGGGCCAGCCGGACGAGGTGCAGGTGGCCGGCCTCGGCTCGGAGCGCACCGTGTCGCTGATCGATACCGCCTACGTGGGCGAGGTGACCGATGTCGCGCCGCTCAGTTCCTTTGGCGACGAGGACGTGCTCATCACCGGCCGCGCGCTGGACCGCGCCGGCCGCTCGCCCTTGCCGAACACGCGCCTGAAACTGGTGCTGAACCAGCAGGGCTTCGAACGGACCTTTACCGTGCTGACCGACGGCAGCGGCAAGTTCGTGTACACCTTCAAGCCGACCGTGACCGATTCCGGCCTGTACAAGGTCAGTGCGGTCCATCCGAGCATTACCGACCGTCCGGAGCAGAAAGCCTTCACGATCAACCGCGTGACGGTCGGCCCGACCCCGTACAAGCTGGACGTGCCCAAGAACTACCCGTTCACGATCCCGTTCACCGCCAAGGCCGGCCCCGGGACCACCGCCACCAGGCTGCGCCTGGTGCTCGATCCGGCCAGCCAGCCGACCGGCCAGATACCGGCCGGGGTGAGCGTGCAGCCGGCGGCGCCGGTCAGCCTGGCCGAGCGCCAGACCTTGAACCTGCCGCTGGTCTTCAGTGCCAACAACGAGGCCCAGCCTTCAGGCAGCCTGATCCTGGATGTGGTCAGCGACGAGCATCCGGCCCCGATCGGCCAGGTGAGCGTCAACTACCAGCTGTCCGAGGCCAAGCCCTTCCTAGTGGCCACGCCCAACTATGTCGAGACCGGCATCGCCCAGGGCGGCAGCCAGATCGAAACCCTGAGCCTGAAGAACAGCGGCCTGCAGGATGCGCTCAACCTGCAGTTCACGCTGACCGCCGCCAACGGCGGCGCGGCGCCGGCCTGGGCCAGCATCGCCAGCCAGTCCGGCGGCGACCTGGCGGTGGGCGCCGTGCGCACCATCGACCTCTCGTTCGTGCCGCCGGCATCGGTCCTGGCCGGGGTGTATGAGCTCAAGTTGAACATCACCAGCGACAACATGGCACCGCAGTCGGTGAACGTGTACGTCAACCTGAGCCAGAGCGGCCAGGGCAAGGTGATGTTCAAGGCGGCGGACATCTACACCGCGACCGTCGGCAAGGACGGCAAGCTGATTCCTGGCCTGCAAGGCGCCCGCATCACCTTGCAGAACGAAGACGTCCCGGCGATCAACCAGGAACTGGTGACCGACAACCTGGGCGAAGCGCTGTTCGAGAACATCGCGGCTGGCAGCTACAAGTTCCGGGCCAAGGCGAGCAATCACCAGGAAGTCGGCGGGCGCCTGCTGGTGAAGCCGGGCATGACGATCAACCAGCCGGTCTTCCTCGACTACAACCTGATCACGGTGGAGTGGAGCGTGCGCGAAATCACGATCCAGGACCGCTACGAGATCACGCTGAACGCCACCTTCGAGACGGACGTGCCGGCGGCGGTGGTCGTGATGCAGCCGGCCAGCGTCAACCTGCCGAAGATGAATCCGGGCGACGTGTACTACGGCGAGCTGTCGCTGACCAATTATGGCCTGATCCGCGCCGACAACGTCAGGCAGCAGCTGCCATCGAGCGACGGCATGTTCCGCTACGAGTTCCTGGTGGATGTCCCGGCGGCGCTGGAGGCCAAGCAGCGCGTCACCGTGCCTTACCGCGTGATCGCGCTGCAGTCGCTCGACACCGCGGCGGGTGCCGCGAATGCGTCCGGCGGCGGCTGCTACAACTACAGCAACGCCCTGAAGATCACCTGCGATTTCACCTGCTCGAACGGCACGGTGTCGTCCTGCGGCACCTCGGCCTCGTGGTTCTCGGCCAGCAACAGCTCGTGCCCGGCCGGCGGCGGCGGTGGCGGTGGCGGCTGGGCCGGCGGCGGCGGCGGCCTGGGCGGCGGCGGCGGTGGCGGCAGCACCACCATCAAGCTCCCGGAAAAGAAATGCGTGTACGTGCCGAAAGGCGGAACCCAGTGCGAGTAAAACAAGTCATGAACAAGTCCATCACTTTCGACGGCGCCGCCGGTGACACCGGGGCCCGGCGCTGGAAGGCATCGCTGGCCCGTTGCGCGGCATTGCTGGTTTCCTTCGCGGCCGCGCTGTTGCCGGCCCACGCCGCCGCCGCGGCACCTGCCGCCGCCGCCGGCGCGGTGGCGGTGACGCTGCCGAACGGCTATGCGAACATCAACGCCGACGATTTATATGTCGCCACCACGGCGGGCGCGGTACGCTGGTCGCGGGTCTGGGATGGCCAGGAGTGGAAATTCAATCCGCAGTGGGAAAGCCTGTCGCAGTCGTGGAAGAACATGACCGGCAGCCAGACCGCGGATACCACGGCGGGCACCGTTGCCAGTCCTTCGCAGCTCCTCAGCGCCGGCGGCAGCGCCAGCGACGGCGGATGCTGGGTCTGGGTCGACGAAGACTGGCAGCCATCCTACGGCACCACGACCACCGGCGGCATTCCCGCTGCCGCGCCCATGGTGCCGGTGCGGACGACGCCCTTCAACCGGATGATGGGCGAGGCCAGCGCCGACTACCTGCCGGTGCAGCACGTGACGGTCGACTATGCCAGCCTGTGCGCGGGTACCGTCACGGCCAGCGCGGTGGTGGACCTCGAAGGCATCCGCCGCGCCAATGAGCTGTACCTGGGCGAGGGCGGCCGCTACGCGTTCAGCAACCGCTCGGTGCTGGAAAAACGTGCGGTCCGCACCTTGCCGCTCACCGATGCCGCCAGCGCGTATGCGGCGCTGGCCGGCGGCCGCATCACGCTGGCGCCGGTCACGAACGCGAAGGGCTTCCGCTGGATCGACAAGAGCGGCGACTGGATCGACTATGACACCCAGGGCCGTGTGGTGGCCTGGGGCGACAAGAACGACAACATCGTCTGGATGCTGCGCGACCGCGACGGCGTGCTGCGCGGCGTCGTCGATGCCGCCGGCCGCGTCGTCTACAGCCTGCATTACACCGGTGAGCTGGTCACCGAGATCCGCGATTACGCCGCCGGCGCGGACGACCAGGCGCGCAGCGTGAAGTACCGCTATGACGAGTCCAATCGCCTGACGCAGGTCACCGATGCGCGCGGTTATGTCACCAGGTACGACTACGACGCGGCCAGCCGCATCGTCAAGGTCACCGATGCCGAAGGCCGTGCCGAGCAGCTGGCCTATGCCGGCTCCGGCACCACGGTCAAGCAGCGCATCGCGCCGGATGGCGGCATCACCGATTACAGCTTCGACTACGACGACACCAACAAACAATTCGCGAGCAAGATCACCGGGCCGGAAACGGCGGCCGGACGCCGTGTCGAAAGCTACACCCACAACCGCAGCGGCAAACTGGTGCGCGTGCTGGTCAACGGCCGGGTCGACAAGGAAGTGCGCTACGACACCGGCTCGCGCACCCGGATCGAGACCAATGCGCGCGGCTTCACCTCGCGCATCACCAACAACGAGTTCGACCAGGTCCTCGAGGTGGCGCTGCCGGACGGCGCATCGAAGAAGCGGTCCTACTCGACCCAGCACCTGGGGCTGACCGAAGTGGTCGACGAACTGGGTTACAAGACCCAGTACCAGTACGACGCCAAGGGCAACCTGGTCAAGCTGCTGGAGGCGGCGGCCACGGTCGACCAGCGCGTCACCGAGTACGTGCGCAACGGCCTGGGCCAGCTGGTCCAGAGCACCCGCAAGGGCGGCACCGAGATCAACGGCACGGTGACCGCGGACGCCACCTGGACCATCGAATACGACGTCCTCGGCCAAGTCAGCAAAACGACCGACCCCGAAGGCAAGGTCCGGCAGTATGCCTACGACCATGCCGGCAACCTGGTGCGCTTCACCGATCCGCTCGGCTTCAGCACGCGCTACGAGGTCGACGCGGGCGGCAACCTGCTCAAGGCCAGCGATGCGCTCGGGCGCGTGTGGGCCTATCAATACGACCGTGTCGGCAACCTGACCACGGAAACCAACGCGCGCAACAAGGCGGTGCAGAACGCCTACGACGCGATGAACCGCCAGGCGCAGCGCCTCAACGAAGTCGGCGGCACCTACAAGATGCAGTACAACGGCCAGGGCCTGCCGGTGTCCGAGACCGATGAAGACGGCCGCACCAGCGTCGCCGAATTCGATGCCTTCCTGCGCCTGACGCGCGAGATCGACGGCATGGGCAACGTCACCGAGTACAACTACAACATCGCGGACGGTTCGGCCGCCGGTACCCTGGGCAGCCTGGGCGCCCCCACCGAGATCAAATTCCCGACCTACACCCAGCGCCAGCGCTACGACCAGGCCGAACGGCCGACCAGCGACACGGTGCTGAACCCTAACAGCCTCGGCACCGAAGGGCTGGTCAGCAGCAGCGAATACGACAAGCGCGGGCAGATGCGCAGCGCAACCGATGCCAACGGCAAGACGCGCTACTACACGTATGACGCCCTGGGCCAGATGACCGAAGCCACGGACAGTCTCGGCAACAAGACCAAGGCCATGTACGACCTGCGCGGCAACCTGATCCAGATTACCGACGCCAAGGGCAACGTCAACCGCTTCGAGTTCGACCGCAACAATCGCGTCGTGAAGGAAATCCTGCCGCTCGGCCAGGTGACGACCTACCAGTACGACGACGCCGGGAATGTCCTGCAGCGCAGCGCGCCGGATGGCGGCCGTTCGGTGTTCAGCTATGACCTGGCCGGCCGCGTGAAGGAAGCGAAGCTGTACAAGGCCGGCGGCGTGCTGGCCCGCACCATGACCTATGCCTGGGATGCCGAGGACAACCTGACCGGCTGGAGCGACACCGACCATCCGCTGGCGCGCACCACCAGCGCCGTCATCGCCTTCGACGACGCCAACCGCAAGACCGGCGAAACCGTCACTTATCCGGGCGGCAGCACCCTCGGCTATGGTTACACCTACAGCGCGGCCGGCAACAAGACGGCGCTGACGTGGCCGGACGGGACCCGGATCGGCTACACCTACAGCGCCCACAATGAACTCGACAGCGTCACCATTCCCGGCGAAGGCGCGATCAGCGTCGCCGAATTCAAGTGGGTGGCGCCGGCCAAGATAGCGCTCCCCGGCGGGACCACCAAGGAGCGTACGCTCGATGGCCTGCTGAACCTGGAAGGCCTGCGCGTCAAGGGCCCCAACCAGCAGACCGTGCTGACGCTGGCGAACACCTATGGCAAGGTGCAGGAACTCAAGACCAGCACGCGCACCGACACCGTCGGCGGTGCCAGCGCGACCCGCAGCAACGCTTACCAGTACGACGCCGAAAACCGGCTGACGCAAGCCGTCGCCGACAACGGCGGCGTGTTCGGCACCGATACCGAAAACTTCACCCTTGATGCCGTCGGCAATCGCATCGCCCACAGCAAGGTGAGCGGCGCCTGGACCTATGACGCCAACAACCGCCTGATCCAGCGCGGCACCGGCAGCGCGGCCACCACCTACGACTACGACGCGTCGGGCAACCAGACCAAACGGACCGAACCGGGTGGCAAGGTCACGCTGTACGAGTACGACCCGCAAAACCGCCTGGTGCAGGTCAAGGACGGCAGCGGCAACCTGGTGGCGCGCTACGGCTACGATCCGATGGACCGCCGCACCTGGCGCGAGCAGTTCCGCGACCGCGACGGCAGCGCGCTGGCGCAGGCGCTGCGCACCTTCTACCTGTATGCGGACGAGGGGCTGGTCGCGGAGTCGACCCAGAACATCGTCTTGAATGGCGATGGCACGGTCAGCGCCGCCGGCGAGCCCGTCATCGCGACCCAGTACGGTCCGCGCCCGGATGCGGACTTCACGACCGGCATCCTGTTCGTCAAGACCAGGAGCAGCAACGGCCAGCAGGTGTTTGCCTACTTCCACCACGACCAGATCGATGCGCCGGTCCAGGCAACCGACAAGCTGGGCAGGCTGGTCTGGTCCGCCAACTACAACGCCTTCGGCCAGGCCAGCATCACGACACCGTTGGCGACGGCCGAGGCGCCGACGATCAACAGTACCCTGCGCCTGCCGGGCCAGATCGAGGACGCGGAAACCGGCCTGCATTACAACTTCCGCCGTTATTACGACCCGAGCACCGGGCGTTATATCAGCCAGGATCCGATCGGCTTCGAGGGTGGCGACAACAAATACCGTTATGCGGCGGCCAGTCCCACCAACCTGACCGATCCAACTGGTGAATGCCCGATGTGCGTCGCATACGCGGTTTGCGTCGCCGAGTGCATGCTGGAAGACGTAGCTGTCAACACAATCACAGGCGACTGCAACAACTTCGGCGATAGTGCGAAAAGCTGCGCAGCAAGCTGCCTGCTGGGCGGGCTGGGCAGGGTAGGAAAATGGTTGAATCGAGGATGCAACAGTTTTCCAAGCAATACGCTTGTCAACGTCAAACCAAAATCGTTGAAAGGCAATGATGACGATCTGGCCATGCAAGGAAAGGCAGAGCTAAAAGAGATCTCACAGTTACAAGTCGGTGATGAGGTCCTAGCTCTTGCAGAATGGAAAGATAAGGGACGAATCAAGGGACAAGATCAGCGTTTGTCATATGAAAAAATTACTGACGTATTTACCAGTAATGAAGAGCAAGTCCTCATTCATATCACTCTAAATGATGGGGAGAAATTCACCAGTACCAGTGGGCATTCGTTCAATACGGAAAAAGGGTGGCGCGACGCTATCAGCCTTAAACAAGGCGACAATCTCATAACACCTGCATCTGATTTGCGCCATCCCGGCAAATTAAAGAATATTACAAAGGTTGAGTACGAGAAAAAAGTATTGCAAGTATTTAACTTGGAAGTTTCCAATGCGCATACTTTCTTAATTGGTATCGACGCAGTAATCGCACATAATGGTAGCTGTAAGTTGCCACGGTATCCTGGTAAAAAACCAAACTATCATGTTAACGATGCGCATCTGCCCGGCCGCAATCCAAATAAAACGCCACTTCCGAAAGATGCTGAAGATGTTTACAAAAAGGCAGTGCCCGATAGCCCTACTAATCCCCGGAACTGGTATGGTAAAAATGCTGAAGGTGATACGTATCGGTATGGTGACTCCAACAATGGTACTGCGCACTTCAGCGGTCGTGATAACGTTGCGCCCGGCATTCGTAATATGACCGACTATGCCAAAGACCGCTTGGGAGGGAAATGATGCCGATTATTGGAAGCACTGATACCTTTGCAATACAATGGAAAGTCCATGATGGTTTACATATTGGTTATGTATATTTATCTGTATGGATAGCTGGAAAAAAAATAGGCGCGCTGGACGACGCAGTATCGATCGCGACTTTTGTTAAGCGTGCCGAAAATTTTCAGGTGCAAGCGGAGAACCGCTATTTTATAAACTCGGAAACTCTGACAGGGACCGAAATTTTTCGAGATCTGTACGATAGTTGCGTGATTACAGCCTTGCCTGGGCAAAGCCTTGCAGATGCGATAAAACTATCCAGTCCCTCGGCCTTGCCTTTGGAATTGGCGGGCAAGTTGCGTGATACCTTCTATCTCGATGAAGTGTTTGGTGATTTGCTGCAAGATACGTTTAACCTCCTTCTCGTCGCGGAGCCGGTCATGGGAAGAGAGCGGCTTATCTTACGGGACCTGAGCTCCATGGAGATCGCTGAATATTTTCTTCCTGCAGGCGAGGTCGAGCATGTAATGAAAGAGACTTTATCGACGCTGGAAAGCCTTGGTTAAATCATAAGGGAGAATAGACTTCCATCATGAAGACTGAAGCTGGCAAATTAACGGAATTACTGCTCTCGGATCTGGTGCAGGAATGGCTTTGGCAGTTTGTTCCTGCCAATGGCAGGGCGAACTTGAATGCAGAAAGCGGACCAGAATATCGAGCTAAAAATAAATGATGATGAAACAGGTCAAGATCATATTCGAGAATGACGATGGAACGGAATCGCTGTGGGCGACACCAGGAGAGAAAGGATTTGTAATTGATAATTATCCTTTATATTTGAAAGGTGTTTGTTATGGCGATGTTGTAAAGGCTGAGTTGATCGGAGCCGACACGTACAAATATTTTGAAACTATCGAGAAGTCTGGAAATTCCTTGTATCGCGTTTTTTATGAAAAGGAAAAGAACCAGAATGCCGGAACTCTTCTGCAAAATGCAAAGGCGCTAGGCGCAGATTTCGAGGTCAGTGAGCTGGAAGAGGGCAGCTTGGTTGCGGTGCACATCCCTGAAGATGCGGATGCTGACGCGATATGGGCACAGATTGAATCTGGAATCAACAGCGGGGTCTGGGACGTTGAAGAAGGCGATGATCGGCATGCTTCTTAGGCGAGCCTCCTGATAACGCGATCTTCATGAGGGACGCATGCATGATCCGAATCCCAAGGAGGAAGCGATGACAGTATCTAAGAAATTTGGCGTCATGGGAATTGACCAGATTAATAACGCTGTCGGGCAGGACAAAGAATTACTTAAAGCAATGCAGCAGGAAGCAGAGCAGTATTTTTCCAGCTTTCACTGGTGCAAAAAAATCAGGTCACGATACTTCAGATCTGGCGTTGGCGGCGTGTTTGCGGTCTTTATGTTCGAAATTGAAAACATGGCGCAGGCGGAACAAGACCTGTTGTGGGTGGTTGTCGGCGACGTGCCGCCTGCCTACCTGATTGTGAAAGGTGGCCCTGAAAATCCTGGCGAGGCCTTGTCTGTGTATGTCGAATTGATGGCTGAATGGGTAGACACTGCACGGCAGGGATTATCGGTGGATGAACTCATTCCGGTCAATGTGCCGCCGACGTCCGAATATGCCGACCAGCTCGCTTCCAGACTCGCGTTTTTGCGGGAAAACGTGCTGGGTAACTGAAAACCTCGAAGAATTGGATAAACGATGGCGCTACCTGTCGATGAAATTGCTCCTGTTGCAAGCGACGGCAGCGAGCGGCCGGTGCCATCCATATGGCGGCCCACGCTTCGCGATATTGTTGAGGCTTTTAAAGATGGCGATTACGGCCTGAAGAAAAAAATCGCGAACGTCGCGCCTGTCGACCAGGAGGATGCTTCCATCATCGCCGAAAACATAGAAGATTACGGCGGCGCCTTGGTCAGCTTGCCGGAGCAGGCATGGGAAACATCCGCGTGTTTGTGGATGAGTGACTATTGGGAAGTCTACGTCGATTTGTGTACCGAGGACGAGGATCCGAGCGACCTGGTCCTGGCCGTACGGGTTTATAAGGACGGGGTCGGCTACCTCTTCAAAATCCACTCGGTCCATGTGCCCTGAAAGCATGTGAAGACGAATCCAGCGGTCAAAAAATGGCAGTTATCGGAAGCGCCGACTACGCCTCAGAAATATAACAACGGGTAATTATCGTCGTAATGAATACCGAAAAAAATATCCGCTTCGGCGACTATTGGCTGTGGTGCGTTGCCGGTCCCGAGGACATCGGCGCACTCGTGCACGCGATGGAAGCGGGTGCTGCCGACGGTGTTTGTATCTCTTCATGGCACGGTTTTTCAGCAACGGATGTCGACTTTCTGTCCGAAGTTCCCAATCTCCGGATCGTGGCTGTCACCGATGCAGCCCAGGTCGATATTTCATCCCTTGCGAAACTCGAGGGATTGGAGTATCTCGCCATTGATCAAGCGAGCGGAAGTATCGATTTCCAGGCCTTCCCATGTCTCGCCGAACTGCGGCTGCTGGAAGGGAAAGGCAGGTCCTTGCCAGCAGTGGGGATGCCCGGCCTGCGCCGCCTCGCGCTATGGGAGTGCAAGGAACACACGCTGCAATTCCTGGAAAACTATCCCCGGCTCGAGCACCTTGAGATTATCGAAGCACGGCGACTGGTATCGATGGATGGTGCAGAAAATGCCTCGAACCTGACCCGGCTCGATGTTTTATATTGCCCAAAACTGGAAGCCATCGATGCGGTCGGACGACTCGTCCAGTTGCGCTCGCTACATGTCGAGAATGCGAAAAAGATAAAAGACTATGCCAGCTTGGCCAGGCTGACGCAATTGACACGGCTTTTCATCAAGAAAGCGGCTGAACTGACAAGCCTCGATATCTTGCGCCCTCTGACAAACCTGGAAAGTCTGGTCTTGCGCTACGTAAAAATTGGCAGCAGCGATTTATCACCACTGCTGGGATTGCCCAAACTGCAGCACCTGCATCTCGATAACAAAAAAGAGTACGAGCCGCTGCATGGACATCTGAAGGAACTGGTTGCTGGGCGTGCGCCCAGACAAATTAACTAGTGCAGCAAGAGAAGATCATCGACATTCTTGTTCGTGATATCGACGAGAGTGACCAGGTGTCGTAAGCAACCGGACTATTCATAAAATGACGATAACAAGATTTTGCCAGGTATCCAGCACGCTGCATGCACGCCGCGCCGCCGCCTCTCTGATGATGGTTGCCGGCCTGCTGGCGGCCGGTGCCTGCCGGGCCCAGGATACTGTCTGCGCCCGCGTCAAGATCGAAATCAAGCAGGAACTGACCCTCGAGCGGCAGGCCTTCGATGCCGAGATGAAGATCAATAACACCACCGATACCGGCGTGATCGAGAATGTCGCGGTGGTGGTCAAGGTCACGGACGAGAATGGCGTGCCGGTGCGGGTATCGAGCGATCCGAACGATACGACGGCGAAGTTTTTCGTACGGCTGTCGAACAAGGAAAACATTTCCGATGTCGATGGCAACGGTGCAGTCAATCCCAAGACCACCAGCACCATCGACTGGCTGCTGATTCCGGCGCCGGGTGCGGCCGGCGCCAGCGCGCTCGGCAAGAAATACCTGGTGGGCGCCAGCCTCAGATACAAGTTTGGCGGCGAGGAGTCGGTACTGGAGGTGGCGCCGGACGTCATCACCGTCAAACCCCTGCCGCAGTTGACGCTCGATTACTTCCTGACGCGCGACGTCGAGGCCGACGATCCGCTCACGGAACAGGTCGAGCCCACCCAGCCGTTCACCTTGGGCGTGCGCGTCAAGAACAACGGCATCGCCACCGCCAAGAACCTGAAGATCGACTCGGCCCAGCCGAAGATCGTCGAGAACAAGCAAGGCCTGCTGATCAACTTCACCCTGACCGGCAGCTATGTCGACGACGCGCCGGTGCAGAACTCCCTGCTGGTCAATTTTGGCGATATCGCCGGCAACAGCAGCAAGATGGGCCGCTGGACCATGGAGACCACGCTGGCCGGCAAATTCACCGAGTTCACGGCGCGCTTCACGCACGCCGATGAACTCGGCGGGGCGCTGACCTCGATCCTGGAAGCGACCAATGCCCACCTGCTGCTGCACGATGTGCGCGTCGACCTGCCGGGGCGCGACTACGTCCGCGACTTCCTCGCCATCGACGGCGACATCCTGCGCGTCTATGAATCCGATTCCGCCGACACCGAAGTCACCGACCGCAGCGCGGTCGCGACCCTGGCCACCGGCACCGGCGACAGCTTCCGCCTGGGCTTTCCCGCAACCGCCGGCTTTGCCTATGTGAAGCTGCGCGACCCCTTCGGCGGCGCCAAGGCCCTGGGCACGATCCTGCGCTCGGACGGCAAGCAGATGGCGCCGGAAAACGTGTGGCTGTCGCGCACCCGGAACGAACAGACCAAGCAGTGGGAGTACTGGTTCAACCTGTTCGACGTGAACTCGACGGGCGTGTACGACACCCCGTTCACGGCGCCGCCGGCCGGTGCGCAGGTGCCGGTCCTGCAATTCATCGCCGACCACACGGTCAGCGAGGGCAAGCAGGTGTCCTTCGTGCTCGAAGCCAGCAGCCCGGCGGGCAAGCCGGTGTCGATCACGGCCGAGCGCCTGCCGACCGGTGCGACCCTGACCCAGTCGTCGTCCAGCTCGGCCCTCACGCGCGCCGTGTTCGACTGGACGCCGCCGGCCGGCAGCGCCGGCAGCTATCCGATCCGCTTCAACGCCAGCGACGGCAACCTGAGCGCGACGCGTGTCTCCACCATCACGGTCCAGAAGACATCGCTGCCGTCCGGCCCCGGCATGCCGACCATCGAGGCACCGCTGGCCGGCGCCACGCTGTATGTGGTGCGCCCGGCATTGTCGGTCCAGACCGCGACCGGCGCCGGCGACCCCACCACCCAGGTCCAGTTCGAGCTGTACGCCGACGAGGCGGGCACCCAGCTGGTGGCCAGCGGCGTGGTCGACCGCGCTGCCGCCGGCGTCGACAGCAAGGGCGCGGCACTGCCGGTGCCCACCGTCTGGACGCTGCCGTCGGACCTCGACCAGGACAAGCCTTACTGGTGGCGCGCGCGTGCCTTCGACGGCAAGCTGTACAGCCCATGGGCGTATGCACGCTTCCTCATTACCAGCAATGCGCCGCCGTCCGCGTTCAACCAGACCAGCCCCGCTGCCGGCGTCGTCGTCGCGACCACCAGTCCGCGCCTGTCCTGGACCAACAGCAAAACGCGCGACGGCGAGGCGCCGAGCTACACGGTCAGCGTCTACAAGGATGCCGCCATGACCCAGCTCGCGGCCGAAGCGGCGAACATCGCGGAAGACCCGGCCGGCGTCACCGGCTGGACCGTGAGCCCGGCCCTGGCCGACCATACCAGCTATACCTGGCGCGTGGTGGCATCGCGCGCCAGCGGCGGCAAGCAATCGGCAGTGCCGCGCGCCTTCACCGTCGACACCGCGCGCGCCGCGCCGGCCTTGCCGCAGATCGTGAGCCCGGCCCTGAACGGCGTGAGCAGTTCGGCCGTGGTGGCGCTGGTGGCGAGTGGCGCGGCCGACAGCTATGTGTTCGAGATCGACCGCGTCAACACCTTCGACTCGCCGGCCAAGCGCAGCAGCGCCACCATGCTGGCCGGCGCCGACGGTCCGCGCTGGACCCCGCCGGCGCTCGAGCAGAACACCCGTTACTGGTGGCGGGTGAAGGCGCAGTCCGAAAATGGCGGTCTGGTGTCCGAATGGGCGGTCGGCCAGTTCCTGGTCAGCGGTGCCAATGAGGCGCCACCCGCGCCCGCCATCCGCAATCCGGGCAATGGCGCCTGGAGCGGCAGCCAGCACCCGACCCTGCAGGTGAATGCCGTCAAGGACCCGGAGGGCGATGCCGTGACTTACCAGTTCGAGGTGTACGGCGACGCCGCCATGACCGTCCGCCGCGCCGAGGGCAGCTCGGCGACGCCGGGCCTGATCGTGCCGGTGCAACTGTCCGACAAGGCCTGGTACTGGTGGCGCGTGCGCGCGCTGGACACGCAGAATGCCGCCAGTGCCTGGAGCGCACCGGCATCCCTGTACATCGACAGCGCCGCCGTCCAGGTGCCGTCGATCGCGCTGGTGGCACCGTCGGCGACCCAGGTGCTGAAGGCGGCGGCCGGCCAGCCGAAGCAGGTGACCATCCGCTGGGAAGGCATCGATCCGATCGGCGAGCCGAGCGTCAGCCTCTATTACGGCAGTGCGAAGAGCGGCTACACGGGCACCCCGATCGTCGAGGGATTGCGCCAGCCGGCCGGCACGCAGTCGGGCAGCTATGTGTGGGACGTGAGCGCGCTGGCGCCGGGCGCCTACCGGGTATATGCGCTGGCCTTTGACAGCCGCGGCGTCGGGCGCGCGTATGCACCCGGCAGCGTGGTGATTCCGAACACGGTGCCATCCGGCACCATGAAGGTGGCCGGTCCCGCCTCCTACACCGAAGGCTACACGGGGATCGTTGGCATAAGCTGGAGCGGCGCTTCCGGACTGCCGATGCTGATCCCGGTTTCGTCGAATCTCTTCCTCGCCAACAGGCAGTACCTGAACGAGAGCGCGCCCAATCCGGCGGCGTCCCGGTTGATGTCGATGGTCTACCCCTTCCAGTGCAGCAAACAGGGCAAGGCCTTCCCGCTGCAGGCCGGGCCGGTGATCACCGAAGACCTGAACTTCGCCGGGCTGGCGGTAACGGGCAACACGCCGGCTGTCGCCTATGCCGCGTCGAACACGGGCGACGAAACCGTGCGGGTGTGCGACATCAGCGTGATCGGCGAGCGCCCGGTCGACGGCACCCAGTCCGACTTCACGGTGACGGCACGCTTGAGCAACCTGGGGCGCAACCTGGCGGCAGCCGTGCTGACGCCGATCGCGGGCACTGACCTGAGTGCATCCGGGACGCTCACCTACGGCGTGGTCGGCAGCGGCGAGACGGGTACGCCGGCCGGCGTCCTGACGATCCGCGCGCCATCCGGTACGATCGGCGTTCTCACGATCCTGCGCACCTTGAAATGGAGCGCGCAGCTGGCACCGCTGCGAATCCGGCCGCCGGCCGAGAATTGAATATTGCGCCCCCATTCCGGAAAACGGCAATATGCAATAGAAAGTGGAATATTGACGCGATGAACAAGGGGAAAGCGGCAGGTAATCGCTGATGTCCGGCGAATACTTGGCCGCCCCTGTTATTCATCGTCGAGCGCCCGCGCAATCCTCCCTCCTCGAACCCGTGGTGCAGGCCACCCGCAGAATGAGAAAGTGTGATTTTTCATGGGCTGATATTGCTGTGAATATTCACAAGAATGGCCATCAGGCTTATTTCGAATTCAAAAATAATTCATGTCCAATTTCTAGTTGTTTTTCGTCCCAAATAGTTGCGGAAAGGGAACTGGCTGATAAAATATCTTTATAGGCTGCATCCGGAAAACCAGTTATTGCGCGAGGCGGGAATTGTAATGGCGGCATTGTTCGAGGCAATGCCGGCGCATACAGAATCATTATCATGACCCTATCCTCTCCTGCCTTGACGCCTGGCGCCGGCGCATTCCTGCGCCTGACCGTCGAAGGTCCCGACGGCCGCAGCCAGTCGCTCGAATTTGCCGGCCTGTCCGAAGCCGAGGCCGTACGCCGTGCCACCGCGCGCGGCCTGCGCGTGCTGGCGATCGAATCCGCCGTCCCGGAGGATGCCGCGGCGGCGGCGCGCACCCGCTTTCCCCTGATCCTGTTCAGCCAAGAGCTGCTGGCCCTGCTCGATGCGGGCCTGAACCTCACCGAAGCCCTGTCCACCCTGCATGCCAAGCAGCGCGTGCCGGCCGTGCGCGCGGTGCTGGCCGACGTGTTGCGCGCGCTGCGCGAAGGCCGCACCCTGTCCGACGTGCTGGCGGGCCAGCCCCTGCATTTCTCCGAAGTGTATGTAGCGACGGTGCGCGCTTCCGAGCGCACCGGCGATTTGCCGCAGGCGCTGGGGCGCTACATCGCCTACCAGACGCAGTTCGAAACCCTGCGCAAGAAACTCATTTCCGCTGCCATCTACCCGGTCATGCTGCTGTGCGTGGGCGGCTTCGTCACGCTGTTCCTGCTCGGCTATGTGGTGCCGCGTTTTTCGGTGGTCTACGAATCGTCGGGACGCGAGTTGCCGATGCTGTCGGCCCTGCTGCTCGCCTTCGGCAAGGCGATCTACCAGCACTGGCAGGCGGCGCTGGCCGGTCTGATCCTCGTCCTGGTGTCGCTCGGCTGGGGGATGTACCGTCCCGAAGGCCGCGCCTGGCTGCTGGCCAGGGTGCTGGGCATGCCATGGCTGGCTGCCCGTGCCGACGAGTTCCGGCTGGCACGCTTCTATCGCGCCGTCAGCCTGCTGCTGGCTTCGGGGATTGCGCTGCCGCGCGCGATGGGCATGGTCGGCGGCTTGCTCGGCGCCGGCCAGCAGCAGGCGCTGCTGCAATGCCGCAGCGCCATCGACCAGGGGCAGAGCCTGTCCAGGGCGCTCGTGGAAGCCGGGCTGGCAAGCGAAGTGGCGGAATCGCTGGTCAAGGTCGGCGAGCGTTCCGGCCAGATGGCCGAGATGCTGGAGCGCTCGGCCCGATTCGCCGACGATGAATTCTCGCGCTGGGTCGACTGGGCCTCGCGTCTGCTCGAGCCGCTGCTGATGGTGGCCATCGGCCTGGTGATCGGGACCGTCGTCGTTCTCATGTACATGCCGATTTTCGACCTCGCGGGAAGCCTGCAATGACCGCCTCTCTCCCTTCGGTGCAACTGATGCCGGTGCTGATCGAACAGGCGCGCGAGCTGTGCGCGGCCCAGGACCTGGGCTTGCTGGCGGCCCTGGGGCAAGTGAGCGGCATGCCGCCCGCTGCCCTGATGGCCGCGCTGGGCGAGCAATTCGGCTATCGGGTGCTGACGATGGACGCGCTGCAGGCGCTGGCGCCGGACTTCGAGCTGCTGGCCTATACCGAATGCGCGCAGCGTGGACTGGTGGCCGGCCGCCTCGACGAGCGCCACTGGCTGGTACTGTCCGACCCCTTCGACGGCGCGGCCGAGGAATGGGGATTGCGGCGCTGCGCGGCGGCCCAGGTCGAGCCGCTGGCGGCGCTCGTGCATCCGGACGACATGCAGGCCTACCTGGCGCAGCAGGAGCGCCTGCTGCGCGCGATGGACGGTTACGAGGCCGAGGCCGGCGCCGCGGGCGACGAGGAAGTGGCCGCCGTGATCACGCTGGCCAGCATCACCGACGACACCAGTGCCGTGGTGCGGCTGGTGAATTCGACCATCTACGATGCGCTCAAGCTGCAGGCCAGCGACATCCACCTCGAATGCGACGCTGGCAGCCTGCACGTGCTGTACCGCATCGACGGCGTGCTGGTGCCGATCACCCAGGTGCAGGGCCAGGAAATGGCGGAGCAGGTGGTGTCGCGCATCAAGGTGATGGCCGAACTCGACATCGCCGAGCGCCGCGTGCCCCAGGACGGCCGCTTCAAGGTGCGGGTCAACGGGCGCGAGATCGATTTCCGGGTGTCGGTCATGCCGAACATCTTCGGCGAGGATGCGGTGCTGCGCCTGCTGGATCGCCAGTCGCTGACCGAGGAAGCCAAGTCGCTGAAACTCGAACACCTGGGCCTGGATGCGCATGCCATTGGCGCGATCCGCCGCCTGGCCGCCAAGCCGCATGGCATGCTGCTGGTGACCGGGCCGACCGGTTCGGGCAAGACCACCACCCTGTACGCCGCCATCACCGAAATCCATACCGGGCGCGACAAGATCATCACGATCGAGGATCCGGTGGAATACCGGCTGCCGCGCGTGCTGCAGATCCCTGTCAATGAAAAGAAGGGACTGACCTTTGCCCGCGGCCTGCGTTCCATCCTGCGCCACGACCCGGACAAGATCATGGTCGGCGAGATCCGCGACGACGAAACCGCCCAGATCGCGGTGCAGTCGGCGCTCACCGGCCACCTGGTGTTCACCACCGTCCATGCCAACAATGTGTTCGACGTGCTTGGGCGCTTCCTGCACATGGGCGTGGATGCGTACAGCTTCGCGGCGGCACTGAACGGCATCGTGGCCCAGCGCCTGCTGCGCATCAACTGCCCGCATTGCGCCGCCGCGGTCGAGCCGGACCCGGCCCAGCTCGACGAAGCCGGCCTCACAAAAGCCGAGGTGCGCGGCTGGACTTTCCTGGCCGGACGCGGGTGCGGCCATTGCCGCGGCGTCGGCTACAAGGGCCGCAAGGCGGTCGCCGAAGTGCTGCAGCTGGACGACACGATGCGCGAGCTGATCGTGGCGCAGGCGCCGATTTCGACCTTGAAGGAACGCGCCGCCGAACGCGGCATGCTGGCCCTGCGCACCACGGCCCTGCGGGCGGTGGCGCAAGGCGAGACCACGCTGGAAGAGGTGATCCGTGTCGCAGGCTGAACGCACGGGCACACGGGCCACCCTGGTGCTGGTGATCGGCGCGCGCCAGGTCGAAGGCGCGCTGCTGGAATCCGGTGCCAACATGGCGTGGCGCGCGGGCAGTGGCTTTGCCCACGCAATCGCGGCCGGTGGCGGCGATCCGCTGGCGGCGCTGAACGCCACCCTGCAGGCATTGCCTGCGCTGGCCGGCGTGCATGGCAGGTGCCAGATGCGGGTGCTGGTGGCCGAGACCTGGCTCGGTACGGTCACCCTGCCATGGAGCGACGCGATGCGCGAGCGCCGTGCCGCGCTAGGCCATGCCCGTGCACGCCTGGGCGCCGCCGGGTTCAGCACGACGGCGGCCGACACGCTGCGCATCGACGACGCGCCCTTCGGCGTGCCGCGCCTGGCGCTGGCCTATCCGGCCGGCCTGCTGGCGGCGCTGGCGCAGCTGGCGGCGCGCAACGCCGCCAGCCTTGTCTCGGTATTGCCCTTGACGGTCGCCGGCTGGAACGCGGCGCAACGGGAACGCGCGCCGCGCCCGGTGCTGGCGCTGGCCGGCGCCGGTATCCTCGCCATTGCGCGCACCGGCGGCGGGCGGCTGCAGGAGCTCACGGTCCGCGCGGCATCCGGCACCGCTGCGCCGGCGCAGGAAATGCGCCAACTGTGGCAGCGCCAATGCCTGCGCGATCCGCAATTGGCGGCGCTGGGCGAGCCCGACCTGCTCGACCTGGGCGGCAGCCCGGGGCAGGGCGCAGCCTGGGGCCGCGTGATCGACTTGCCGAAGCGCGGCCCGGTTGCGGAGGGTGTCGCCCCGACCGCATCGGCACTGGCGCTGGCGGCAGCGGCCTGCAGCGGGCGGCATGACCCGCTCGACGCCATCGGCACCGGCCGCAAGCTGTCGCGGCCACGACGGGTCGCGCTGGGCGCGGCGGCCGTGCTGGCCTGCGCCGCGCTCGGTCATGCGCTGCATGCCGGCCTGGCGGCGCGCGCCCTGCAGGCCCGTCTCGATGTGCCGCACGCAGTGGTGGCGGCGCCGCGCGTCCCGGCCTGGAGCCCCATGGAGGCGACCCGGGTCGGCGCCGTCAACGTCGCGATCCGCGAGTTGAACCTGCCCTTCGATGCCTTGCTGCGCGCGCTGGCGCCGGGGCCGGACCTGCGGGTGGCGGTCCTGAGCGTGACCACTGCGGCCAGCAGCTCGGCCGCCGCCGCGTCCTCGGTCAAGATCGTCGCCGAGGCCCGGACCGGTGCCGACATGGCCCGTTACGCCGCCTTCGTGGCCGAGCGCAAGCCTTTCGTCGGCGCCTACCTGGTCGAACACCAGCTCGACGAAACGAGTCCCGAACGGCCCTACCGGTTTACCCTGGAGGCCACATGGAAAGACTGATCGCCGCCGTCACCCCGGTGCGCCTGTACCGGCCGTGGCAGCGCCTGGCCTGGGAAACCGGACGGGCCTGGCGTGCCGCCGTGCGCCGCCTGGGCCCGGCCGGCCTGGTACTGCTCGGCTGCGGCGCCTGTGTGCTGCTCGGCCTGTGGCTGGCCCAGGTGCAGGCGGCGCGCGCCGGCGCGCTGGCGGCGCAGTTGGCCGCGCAGTTGGCAGTGCAGCGGGTGCCGCCTCCGGCCGGCACGGCGCCGCTGGCGGCCGACAGCGGCATGGCCGGCGCGCGCGCCCGTTTGCAGGCCTTCGAGGCGCAACTGCTGCCGAGTGCCGGCATCCCCTTCGTGGTCCAGCAACTGCTCGACCTGGGTGAAGCGGAGGGCTTGACTATGTTGCGCGGAAACTACCGGCCCCAGACCGACAGCGCCGGCGGCTTCCTGCGTTACCGTATGAGTCTGCCAGTCAAGGGGGGCGGGCCGGCGATCGAACGCTTTATCCGCGCCGCGCTGCGCAAGCAGCCCAACCTGGCTTTGGACAGCATGCAGTTCAAGCGTTCCAGTATCGGCACCTCGGAGATCGAAGCACGCATCGAGTGGACCCTGCTGGCGCGCCTGCCGGAGACCGAGCGCCATGCGGCGCAGCCGGGACAGCAGGAGGCGGCGCCATGAAACCGGCAGCGCGCAAGCTGGCCGTGGGCAGCGCCCTGGTGCTGACCCTGCTGGCCATGTGGTATGCGCCGGACGATGCGGACACGGCCGCCTCGGCCACGCCTGCATGGTCCGGCCCAGCGCCATCCATGCGCTCGCCGGCGCGCCGCATTGCCCCGCCTGCATTCACCGACGTGCTGGCGATCCGCCCGCGCACCCTGGCCGAGGCGCAGCAGGATCCGGACGCCGGCCTGTTCGCGTCGACCCGCTGGAGCCCGGCCGCCGCGGTGCCGGACCCGGTGCCCGCGCCGCCGGCGGATGCCGCGCCCGCCGCGGCCGGCGCGCCGCCGCTGCCATTTCGCGTGCTGGGAAGCTATGTCCAGGCCGGCCAGCTGGTCGTGTTCCTGCAGCAGAACGACATGAACCACGTGGTAAGGGTCGGCGACACCATCGGCGACACCTACAAGGTCGACAGCCTGGATGGCAGTGCGCTGAAGCTGCGCTACCTCCCGCTGGATCAGGTCCAGACCCTGGAACTCGGCCTTACCTTACAGGAAAAATGAGAACAGAAATGATGTTGAAGCAGCGTGCGTTGGCGTTTCCCCGGTCGCTGTTGGGCGGCCTGCTTGTCCTTGGCCTGCTGTTGGGCGGCTGCGCCGGCTCCCAGGCCTACCGCGAAGCGAACGCCTTGCTGGCGCAAGGGAAGATCGAGCAGGGCCTGGCGAAGATGGAGGAATCGGTGCGCCTCGAGCCGGGCAACCTGGACTACCGGATCGCACTGGCCAGCCAGCGCACCGGCGCCGTCAACCGGATGGTGCTGGCGGGCGAGGGCGCGCGCCGCGACGGCCGCCTGGGCGAGGCCGAAAAGGCCTACCGCGAGGTGCAGGCGATCGATCCCGAGAATGCGATGGCGCGCCAGGGCCTGGCGGAACTGGCGGTGGCGCGCCGCCACCTTGCCCTGGTGGCCGAGGCCGAGGAACAGCTCAAGAAGGGCGGAGCGGCCGAGCTGGCTGCCGGCCTGGAAATGCTGCGTCCGGTACTTGCGGAAAATCCGCGCAACCGCCCGGCCCTGAACCTGAAGGCCAGGCTGAACGAGGCCCGTGCCAAGCTGGCGCGGCCCGAGGCCCGGCTGGCCGCCAGCTACCGCCAGCCGATCTCGCTGGAATTCCGCGAGGCGCCGCTGCGCTCGGTGCTCGAAGTGGTGGCCAAGGTGGCAAGCCTGAATTTTTATTATGACAAGGACATCCGCCCCGATCTGAAGGTGACCGTGTTCGCCAGGAACACCAGCACCGAGGACGCGCTGCGCCTGCTGCTGGTCACCAACCAGCTCGAGCAGAAGGTGCTGAACGAGAACTCGGTGCTGATCTATCCAAGCACGCCCCAGAAGATCAAGGAGTACCAGACGCTGGCGGTACGCAGCTTCTATCTCACGAATGCCGACGTGAAGGCGATCTCGAACTCGATCAAGACCATCGTCAAGACGCGCGACATGGTGGTCGACGAGCGCCTCGGCGTCATCATCCTGCGCGACACGCCCGAGGCGATCCGCATGGCCGAGCGCATCGTCGCCCTGCAGGACCTGGGCGATTCCGAGGTCATGCTCGATGTCGAGGTGCTCGAAGTGAAGCGCACGCGCCTGCTGGAACTGGGCGTGCAGTGGCCGACCGGGCTGATGCTCACGCCGCTGGCGGCCAGCGGTTCCACGGTCACGCTGGACGCCCTGCGCCACCTCAACAGCAACACCATCCAGGCCAGCATCGGCAGCCTGACGGTCAACGCCAACAAGGAAAACCAGGACAGCAGCATCCTCGCCAACCCGCGCATCCGGGTGCGCAACCGGGACAAGGCCAAGATCCAGATCGGCGACCGGGTGCCGGTGATTACCACCACCTCCACCTCGACCGGTTTCGTGTCCGACTCGGTCAACTACGTCGACGTCGGCCTGAAGCTGGAAGTGGAACCCAACATCTACCTCGACGACGAAGTCGCGATCAAGATGAACCTGGAGGTGTCGAGCCTGGTGCGCGAGATCCAGAGCCGCAACGGCACCCTGGCTTACCAGATCGGCACGCGTGGTGCCACCACGACCTTGCGCCTGAAGGATGGCGAGACCCAGATCCTGGCAGGCCTGATCAACGACGAGGACCGCACCAGCGCCAACAAGGTGCCGGTGGTCGGCGAACTCCCGATCGCCGGACGCCTGTTCGGCACCCAGAAGGACGATAACCAGCGCACCGAACTGCTGCTCTCGATCACGCCCCACGTGGTGCGTTCGATCGGCCGGCCGGACATGGTCGATGCAGAATTCGAGTCGGGAACGGAAACCAGCATCGGTACCCCGACGCTGCGCCTGTCGACCGTCGACCCTGCCGATGGCGCCGCCGCGTCCTCCACGCCGCCGTCTGCGCCGGCGCCGGCAGCGGCAGCACCGGCGGCGGGTGGGGCGCAGCGCGCCATCGTACCGGTTGCGATTCCGGCCGCGGGCGCGGAGGGCGCATCACCCACTGCCGCCGGCGATCCCGTGCACCTGGCGTGGCAGGGGCCGGCCCAGGTCAGGGTAGGCGAACAATTTACCGTCGTGCTGCGCGTGAACAGCCAGCAGGCCTTGCGCGGCATGCCGCTGATGCTGGGCTTCGATCCGCAGGTGTTCCAGGTGGCCGGCGTGCAGGAGGGCGACTTCTTCAAGCAGGGGCGCGCGGCCACCAGCTTCAGCCAGCGCATCGATCCCGCCCAGGGCAAGGTGTTCGTCGCCCTGGTGCGCCAGGGCGGCAACGGCGGCCAGGATGCCGGGATCAACGGCAGCGGCGCCCTGGTATCGCTCAGCCTGAAGGCGATCAAGCCGGCCGCCGCCGCCGGGCTGCAGGTCCTGTCGGCCACACCCGAACCGATGCCCGGCGCGGCGCCGGCACTGCCGGGCGCGTACAACGTCAAAGTGCTGCCGTGATGCGCCATCCGGTTCGCCGCTCGCAAGGCTTTACCTTCATCGAGCTGATGATGACCCTGGCGATCATGGGCGTGCTGGCGCTGATCGCGGTGCCGCTGGCGCAGCTGGCGATCCAGCGCGAAAAGGAACGCGACCTGCGCACCGCCCTGATCCAGATCCGCGAAGCGCTCGATGCCTACAAGCGCGCCGCCGACCAGGGGCGGCTGGCGGTGCGGCTGGGGGAATCGGGCTATCCGAAGTCGCTGGCGCTGCTGGCCGACGGCGTCGACGACCAGCGCAGTCCGACGCGGCAAAAGATGTATTTCCTGCGCCGGCTGCCGCGCGACCCGATGTTCCCGGATGCGGCGGCGGCGGCCGAGGACACCTGGGGACAGCGCAGCTATGCCTCGCCGCCGGATGCACCGAGCGCGGGCGACGATGTGTTCGACGTGTACAGCAAGTCGGACAAGACGGGGCTCAACGGGGTGGCCTACAGCAAATGGTGACGACCTCGCGCGCGCCTGGCCGCCGGGCCGGCTTCACCCTGATCGAACTGCTGGTGGTACTGGCGATCGTCGCCCTGCTGCTGACGATTGCGGTGCCGCGCTATTTCAGCTCGCTGCACCATTCGCGCGACGCGGCCCTGAAGGAAAACCTGAAGGTCTTGCGCACCACCCTGGACAAGTATGCCGGCGACAAGGGGCATTTTCCGGAAACCCTGGACGAACTGGTGACGCAGCATTACCTGCGCGCGGTGCCGCTCGACCCGATCACCGAATCGGCCCAGACCTGGGTGCTGGTCACGGACGGCGATGGCGGCCGTGCCGGCGTGGTCGACGTGCGCAGCGGTGCCCCGGGCGAGAACCGCGAGGGCGTGGCGTATGCCTCGTATTGAAGGGCGCCGGCCGGCGCCCGGCTTCGCCTACCTGTGGGTGCTGCTGCTGGTCGCCCTGCTCGGCATCGGCCTGACCGTGGTGGCCGAGGTCGATGCCACCGCCAGCCGGCGCGAACGCGAACGCGAGCTGCTGGCGATCGGCCGCCAGTTCCAGATGGCGCTGGCGCGCTATGCGCAGGGCCGGCCCCGGAATCAGGCCCAGGATCAGCCCCAGGATCAGGCCCAAGGTCCGGCCCAGCTCCAAGGCCAGCTCCAAGGCCAGGGCATGGACCGCAACGACTACCCGGCCACGCTGGAAGACTTGCTGCAGGACAGCCGGGCGCCTGGCATCCGCCGCCATCTGCGCAAGGTATTCATCGACCCGATGACCGGCAAGGCGGAATGGGGCCTGGTGCAGCTGGCGGGCCGCATCGTCGGCGTGCATTCGCTGTCCGAGGACAAGCCGATCAAGCAGGATGGCTTCGAAGCCGAACAGGCCGGCCTGCGCGGCAAACAGACTTATGCCGAGTGGCTTTTCGTGTACCCGCCGGACCTGATGATCAACGGCCAGACGGCGCCAACTTCTCCCGTACCGAAGGAACAGACAAAATGAGCTTTTCATCGACGATTGCACTGCTGTCCCGCGCCGTGCTGGTGGCCGGCACGCTGGCGGCCCTGGCGCCGGTCCGGCCGGCCCTGGCCGCCGACAATGGCATTCCCGAGGTGCTGAAAACGATTCCGCGCGCCACCGGTGTCTGCCACAAGAACGATGGTCCGGGCGGGATCCTGCCCACGGCGGCAAACACGCCCGCGGACCTGGGCTGCGCCACCAGCGCCGCGGCGCTGCAGCAACGTCCCGGCGCCCTGCTGGTCGACGTGCGCCAGCGCAGCGACTACGGCAGCTATCACATCGACGCCGCCCTGAACGCCAGCCTGGGCGATTTGCACGGCAAGCCCTACTGGCGCGCCAAGCCCATCGTGCTGGTCGGCAGCGGCAAGGCCGAGCGCGAGCTGTACATGGAATGCAGCCGTCTCAAGCAGCAAGGCTACCGCGACGTGGCGGTATTGCGCGGCGGCCTGGCGTCGTGGATCGCGGCGGGGCAGCCGCTGGCCGGGCATGCGCCATCGCTGGCGGAGGCCACGCGCCTGACGCCAGACGAATTCTGGCAGGAGAGCCAGGATCCGGACAACCTGGTGCTGTTGTCGAAGGAGCAGGTGGCCTTGCAGGACGAGGTGCCGTTTGCCATGGTGCTGCCCAGGATCGTGCTCGCCGATGTGCGCGCGATCCTGGAGCGGCGCCGCAAGGACATGAAGAATGCGCCGCTGGCCGCGGTCGTGCTGGCGATCGACGCCGCCGCGCCCCAGGGCGAGGTGGAAGCGCTGCAGCGCGCGCTGCTGCCGGTCCCGGTGCTGGTGTACCGCGAAGGACGTAGCGCGCTGACCCGCCAGGTGGCACTGCAGAAGGCGGTCTGGCTGGCGCAGGCGCGCGGTCCGAAGCAAGCGGCCTGCGGCCAGTAGCCTGATGCAAAGGCGCCGGTTCCTGGGCTGCATGCTGGCCGCTCCCGCCCTGGATGCCATCGCCGCCAGCGCTGCCATGGATGGACCGCGGCGCCTGCGATTCACGCTGGCCTTCGCCAATCCGTCGGCCCAGGCGCTGGCGGCCCAGGCGTTCTGGTGCTATGTGCCGGCCGAGCTGCCCGGCCTGCAGCGGCTGGCGGACCTGCAGGTGTCGATGCCGTACGCACTGGAACGCGACCCGCTGGGACACCGCATCCTGGCGCTGACCCTGCCCGGGCTGCCGCCGATGGGGCGCAAGCTGGTCACCATCACGGCCGCGATCGACATGGCCCCTGCGCCGGCCGTGCAGGCCGCTACCGCGCAAGGTAGGGCGCCCGCGCTGGTCGACTGGCTGCATCCGGAACGCTACATCGAGTCCGATGCCGCCGAGATGCGCGCCCTGGCCGCCACGCTGCGGCGCCCGGATCCGCTGGACACCGCGCGCGCGATCTACGACTGGGTCAGGACCAGCATGCGCTATGCCGGTTACTTGGCGGACGACCGTGGCGCCCTCGATGCCCTGGCCGCGCGCAGCGGCGACTGCACCGAATATGCAAACCTGGTGGTGGCGCTGGCACGCGCCTGCGGTGTGCCGGCGCGCATGGCAGGCGGTTATGTCACCGACCGCGATGCCGCGCCCAGGCCCCAGGATTATCACAACTGGGCCCAGGTTTACCTCGACGGCGCCTGGCGCACGGTCGATGCCCAAAAAGAGTGCTGGCTCGATTCGCCATTCAGCTACGTCGTGTTCCGCCTGTACCGCGACGTGGCGACCAATGCGGTCGGTTTGGCCCACCGCTACCGGGTCCAGGGCGGCATGGAAGTCCGCTTTTTTTAAGGCCAGATCGCCAGATCGCCACGTTGCCATATTGCAATGCTAGCACCGCTGCCCTCATCCGTGTAATATCTCGACCTTGGGTGCGCCCATTCCCGCCCGGGAATGGCGTTAAACGGGAAACCGGTGACACTGCTCGGCGCACAGCCTGAGCGGTCATTCCGGTGCAGCCCCCGCTGCTGTAAGCCTGACGACTCCGGTCATATGCCACTGCGATCACACGCGGGAAGGCCCGGAGGAGGATGACGGCGAGCCAGAATACCGGCCCATGTGTCAGCACCATTCCCCGGGGTGACGGGAAGCCGCTGTCGATGGGCTGCCCGCATCCGTTCCAAGCTCCCGTCGACCGTCTTTCAGCCTCCGCCGTCTGGTGTCCTTATCGACCATTCGACGGGAGGTTTCGAATGCATATCATGGAAGGCTTTTTGCCGCCGGCGCACGCGCTCGGCTGGGCAGCCGTTTCCCTGCCTTGCCTGGCCTGGGGCCTGCGTTCCATGGGGCGCAGCCTGCGCGCCTATCCGGAGCGGCGCATGCTGCTCGGCGTGGCCGCCGCCTTCGCCTTCCTGCTGTCCGCCCTCAAGCTGCCCTCGGTGACGGGGAGCTGCTCGCATCCCACCGGCGTCGGCCTCGGCGCGCTGCTGTTCGGCCCCGCCGCGATGGTGCCGGTGGGCTTTGTCGTGCTGCTGTTCCAGACGCTGCTGCTGGCCCATGGCGGCCTGACCACGCTCGGCGCCAATGTGTTTTCGATGGCGATCGTCGGGCCCTTCGTGTCCTACGGCGTGTTCCGCGCCGCGGCGGCGCTGGGCGCACAGCGTTCGCTGGCCGTGTTCCTGGCGGCCTGCCTGGGGGACCTGGCGACCTATATCACCACCTCGGCGCAGCTGGCGCTGGCGTTTCCGGATGCGGTGGGCGGTTTCGAGACCTCTTTCTTCAAGTTCGCCGGCATCTTCGCACTGACCCAGGTGCCGATCGCCATCAGCGAAGGCTTGCTGACCGTGCTGGTAGTGAATGCGATGGCGCGCTTCAATGCGCACGAGCTGCGCGCGCTGCCGGTGATGGCGCTGCGTGGACGGGAGGGCGCATGAAAGCGGGGGGCAAAGCGCGCAGCTGGATGATCTGGGCCGCCATCGTCCTGCTGACGGTGCTGCCGCTGTGGTTCGCCGCCGCGCCGCCGGCCGAACCGGGTATGGAGGCGCCGGCCGCTTTCGGCGGCGCCGACGAGCGCGCCCAGCAAGCCATCGGCAGCATCGCGCCCGGCTACAAGCCATGGTTCGAACCCGTGTTCGCACCGGCCAGCGGCGAGATCGCCTCGCTGCTGTTCGCGCTGCAGGCGGCGCTCGGTGCGGGCGTGATCGGTTACTGGCTCGGCTTGTCGGTGGCGCGAGAGCGTGCCCGCCGCGCCGCATCCACGTCAGCGTCGATACAGGCACCCCGTGCTGATTGAAACGGCCGCCTATGCCAGCCGCTGGCGCGGCGTCGCCCCGTCGGCCAAGGCGCTGTTCGCGCTGGCCGGGATGGGGGCGGCCTGGATCGCGCGCGCGCCCGCCACGCTGGGCGTGCTGGCGGCGCTGCTGGCGCTGGCGGCCCTGGCCGGGGCGCGCGTGCCGCTGCGCACCTATCTTGCCGTCGCCTTGCCGCCGCTCGGCTTCCTGCTGCTGTCCTGCCTGACGATGCTGGTGACGCCGGGTGCGGATGGCGGCTGGCATTGGGCGGGCGCGATGCTGCCGGCGGTACTCCGGACGGCGCTGCGCTCGCTGGCCATGCTGGCGGCGCTGCTCGGCCTGGTCCTCAGCACGCCGCTGCCCGACTTGCTGTCCCTGTTGCGCCGCCTGCGCACCCCCGAATTGCTGCTGGACCTGATGGCGCTGTGCTACCGCATGCTGTTCGTGCTGCGCCAGGCCTGGGACGAAGGCGTCACCGCGCAGAGCGCGCGCCTGGGCTACCGCGGCTGGCGCCATGCCTGGCGCTCCACCGGCTTGCTGGCCGGGCAGATGGCGGTGCAGGTATGGCAGCGCGCCACCGCCCTGCAGATGGCGGCCGAGGCGCGCGGCTACCAGGGCAGCCTGCGCTTCCTGCCGGCCACCTTTGTCCATGCGCGCCGCGATCGGTTCGCCGCGGCGCTGGCCGGCGCGTTGCTGCTGGCGCTGGCGGCGCTCGGAGACCGCGCGTGACGGCGGTGCTCGAACTGTGCGCCGTCAGCCACGTGTTTGCCGACGGCAGCGCCGGCCTGCGGGATTGCAGCCTGGCGCTGGGCCGCGGCCGCCGCCATGCGCTGCTGGGCGCCAACGGCGCCGGCAAGACCACCGTGCTGCAGCACCTGAACGGCCTGCTGCGCCCGAGCGCCGGCCAGCTGTTGTGGGACGGACGGCCGGTCGACTATGGCCGCAGCGGGCTGGCGGCCCTGCGCCGCCGCGTCGGCCTGGTGTTCCAGAACCCGGAGCGCCAGCTGTTCTCGGCCCAGGTCGGGGAAGACGTGTCCTTCGGTCCGCTCAACCTCGGCCTCGACGCGGCCACCGTGCGCGCACGCGTGGCGGCGGCCCTCGATGCGGTCGGCCTGGGCGACCAGGCCGGGCGCGCGGTGCACCATCTCAGCTTCGGACAAAAGAAACGGGTCTGTATCGCCGGCGTGCTGGCGATGGAACCCGAGGTACTGCTGCTGGACGAGCCGATGGCCGGCCTGGATGCGCCCATGCAGGACGAGCTGGCGGCGCTGCTCGACCGCCTGGCGGCGCGCGGCGTGACCATCCTGCTGTCCACCCACGACATCGACTTTGCCTATGGCTGGGCCGACGACATCCACTTGATGGCGGCCGGGCGCTGCATCGCTTCCGGCCCGGCGCCGGTCGTGGCCAGGAATCCCGATGCGCTGCACGCCGCCGGCCAGCGCCAGCCGGTGGCGCTGACCCTGCATGCCCACCTGGTCGCGCGCGGCGTGCTGCCGGTCGGTGCGCCGCCGCGCAGCATCGACGGCGTGCTCGATGCGCTGCGCTGCCAGCCTTTCACATCCACCACCAAGACACCAGCATGAGCTCGATCTCCGCCTCTACCTCCACCTTCAGCGCCAGCGCCGGCAGCCTCGGTAAAATCTGGTTCGTCGGCGCCGGTCCCGGCGACCCCGAACTCATCACCGTCAAGGGCCAGAAGCTGCTGGCCCAGGCGGGTGCGATCTTGTTCGCCGGTTCGCTGGTCGACCGCGCCGCCACCCTGTACGCGCCGCCCGGCTGCGCCATCCGCGATTCCAAGGACATGACGCTCGAGGAGATGACCGCCTGGCTGATCGAGCAGGCGCGCGAGCACGCCACCGTGGTGCGCCTGCAGACCGGCGATCCCGGCCTGTATGGCGCATTGATCGAGATGGCGCGCCCGCTGACGGACGCCGGCATCGAATGGGCGGTGGTGCCGGGCGTGTCCTCGGCGATGGCCTCGATGGCGGCGGCCGGCGAATCGCTGACGCTGCCGGAAGTCACCCAGACCGTGATCTTGACGCGCGTCGAAGGCCGCACGCCGATGCCGCAGGGCGAAGACCTGGCCAGCCTGGCGGCCCACCGCACGACTTTGTGCATCTTCCTGTCGATCACGCTGATGCACAAGGTGGAAACCGCGTTGCGCGGCGCCGGCTGGCCGGACGACGCGCCGATGCTGGTGGTGCACAAGGCCAGCTGGCCGGGCGAGGAAAAAATCATCCGCGGCACCCTGGCCGACATCAAGGCGCGCTGCCGCGAAGCCGGCGTCGCCAGCCAGGCGATGATCGTCGCCAGCCCGACCCTGGGCGCCCTGCACTGGGAAACGCTGGCGCGCTCCAAGCTGTACGACCCCACTTTCACCCACCGCTTCCGGAAGGCCAGCGCATGAATCCCGCTCCCATCAGCACCATCGTTTTCACCCCCACCGTCACGCTGCAGGCGGACGACACCGTCCTGATTGTCGGCCACGGCTCGCGCGAGGATTCGGGCAACCAGGAAATCCGCGACTTCGTCACGCAATGGCGCGCGCGCCGGCCCGGGCTGCGCATCGAACTGTGCTTCATCGAGTTCGCGCCGCCCGAGATGAATGCCGCCCTGCTGGACGCCGCGCGCACCTCGCGCCGCGTGCTGGTGGTGCCGCTGATCCTGAACGCGGCCGGCCACGTCAAGATGGAGATTCCGGAAGCGGTCGAGCAGGCGCGCATCGCCTGTCGGCAAGCGGCGCATCAAGCTGAAATCTTGCTGGCGCCCCACCTGACCGCCTGCGATCCGATCCTGGCCATCCTGAAGCGGCGCCTGCGCAAGGCCATGGGCGCCTTGGACATGCCGGATCCGACCACCACCGGCGTGGTGCTGCTGGGCCGCGGTTCGTCCGACCGCGGCGCCAATGGCGAGATGGCCAAGATGGCGCGCTGGCTGCTGGAAGAGGGCGACCATGAACTGGTCGACCTGGCGTTCACCGGCATCACCTGGCCGCGTCTGGAAAAAGTCGTGCAGCGCCAGGTGCTGCTGGGCATGCGCCAGGTGGTCGTGCTGCCGTATTACCTGTACACCGGCACGCTGATGCAGCGCATCCACCGCCAGGTGGAGCATTTGCGCGGCCAGTATCCGCAAGTGCGCTTCCTGTGCGGCGAACACTTCGGCTTCGAGAAGGAAATCTTCGAACTGATGGACCAGCGCGTGGCGGACTTGCGCGCCGGGGTGCCGGACAGCCGCCTGCCTTGCGACGGCTGCGCCTACCGCGAGCTGGCCCACGACCAGGGCCACGGGCATTCGCATGCGCATACGCACGAGCAGCCGCATGCGCATCCGCATGAGCACGGCCACGACCATGGCCACGAGCAAGGTCATGAGCATGCTCACGGCCACGACCATGGTCATCCGCACCCGGAGGTGGCCCCCTCATGAGCACCGTGAACACCGTCACCGAACAGCTGACGCGGGCCGGCCAGGCCATCGAGCACGACAGCTTCGCGATCATCGATGCCGAAGTCGGGCCGCACGCCTACACCGAGGCGCAGTGGCCGATCGTACGCCGCATGATCCATGCGAATGCCGATTTCGATTTCAACGGTCTCACCGACTTCCACCCGGACGCGGTCACGGCCGCCATCGAGGCCATGCTGCGCGGTGGGACGCCGGTGGTGGCGGACGTCGAGATGATCTGCTCGGGCCTGTCACAGCCGCGCCTGGGCCACTTCGGCATGCGCACCCACCAGTTCATCAGCGATGCCGACGTGATCGAGCGCGCCAAACTGGAAGACACCACGCGCGCGGTGCAGGCGATGCGCAAGGCCCACGAGCTCGGGTTGCTGGACGGCGCCATCGTCGGTATCGGCAACGCGCCGACCGCATTGATTGAATTAGTGCGCCTGATCCGCGAGGAGGGCGTGCGGCCGGCGCTGGTGGTCGGGATGCCGGTCGGCTTCGTGTCGGCGGCCGAGTCCAAGGACTTGATGGCCGGGCTGGACGAGGTGCCCTGGATCGTGATCCGCGGCCGCAAGGGCGGCTCGACGCTGGTGGTGGCGGCCCTGCACGCGCTGCTGGCGCTGGCCGAGGCGCGCCAAAAGGTAGCGCAGCCATGAAAGACAAGACGGCCGAGCGCGGCACCCGCACCGGCTTCACCACCGGCGCCTGCGCGGCGGCGGCGGCGCGCGCGGCCGTGCTGGGCCTGGCCGGCGGCGCCATTCCGGACGAGATCGAGAGCCTGCTGCCCAACGGCAGCCGGGTGCGCTTCGCGGTGCACGACGGCCGCTGCGAGGGAGGCCACGCCCACGCCATGGTGATCAAGTTCGCCGGCGACGACCCCGATTGCACCGATGGCGCCCACCTGACCGTCGACCTGCGCCTCCTGCCCGGCCAGGCCGGCACCGTCAGCTACATCGCCGGCGATGGCGTCGGCACCGTCACCATGAAAGGCCTCGGCCTGGAGGTGGGCGGCCCGGCCATCAACCCGGTACCGCGCCGTAACATCGCCGACAACCTGCGCGAGGCCGCGCCGGCGCTGCTGGCCGCGCACGGCATCGAGGTCACCATCAGCGTGCCCGACGGCCAGGTGATGGCGAAGAAGACCACCAATGCGCGCCTCGGCATTTTGGGCGGCATCAGCATCCTCGGCACCACCGGTATCGTCAAGCCGTATTCGACCGCGGCCTGGCGCGCCAGCGTGGTGCAGGGCGTGCAGGTGGCAGCCACCGCCGGCCACGGCATGGTGGCGCTGACCACCGGCGGACGCACCGAGACCTTCGCCATGGCCACGCTGCGTGCCGAACGGCCGGAACTGCCCTCGGCCTGCTTCGTGCAGATGGGCGACTTCCTGCGCTATGCGCTGGACGAGGTGGCGGCGCAGGGCATCGGCCTGGTGGTGCTGGCGGTCATGGTTGGCAAGCTGACCAAGATCGCGCAAGGCGAAACCATCACCCACGCCAACCGCAGCGAAGTCGATACCGACCTGGTGGCCGAGATCGGCCGCCGCATTGGCGCCTCCGCCGAGGATTGCGCCGCGATGGCCGCCGCCGAGACCGCGCGCTTCGGCGCCGAACTGATGGTCGAGCGCGGCCTGGGCGACGCTTTCCACCACGCGCTGGCCCAGGCCGCGATCGACACCTTGAGCGCGCCGGACCGCTACGGCCGCGCCTTCCAGCTGCGCGTGATCGTCACCGACTTCGAAGGCAAGCAGGTGGCCGACGTGCTGTCCGCACCGGGCCTGCCGCGGGCCGCGCCTGCAGCCGGCCGCACCAGCATCGACCATATCCTGGACATCGACTGAATCATATGGACACCTGCATACAAGACCCCAACCCCTGCCGCGTGATCGGCGTGCTCGACGACGGCGTCGCCAGCCTGACTGCCAGCGCGCTGGCTTACCTGCGCAATGCCGACGTGGTGATCGGCGGCGCCCGCACCCTGGCGCTGCTGGCGCGCGAGCTGAAGCCGGGCGCCGTGCAACATGACCTGACCGGCCAGCTGAAGGCGGTGCCGGAGTGGGTGCGCGCCGCCCGTGCCGACCACCGGTCCTGCGTGGTGCTGGCCACCGGCGACCCGCTGTGCCACGGCATCGCGCCCTATCTGGCCCAGCACCTGTGCGTGCAGGCGCTCGACATTTTGCCCAATTTGTCGACCCTGCAGCTGGCCTGCGCCCGCATCGGCCTGGCCTGGCAGGATGCGCGCATCGTCTCGGTGCATGCGCGCGACGCAGGAGAATGGGCGCGCGGCGCCACACCCGATCACGGCCTGTATGCGCTGGCCCAGGCCGTGCGCCGCCATGCGCGTCTGCTGGTGCTGACCAGCCCCGACAACTCGCCGGACCGCATTGCGCGCCTCCTCGTCGCCGAGGGTCTGGGCGAGGACTTCCACATGGCGGTGGCGGAAAACCTGCTGCAGCCGGAAGAGCGGGTGCTGGCCGAACTCAGTCCGCAGGACGCCGCCGCCATGCGCTTCGCGCCGCTCAACGTGGTGCTGCTGTGGCGCGTGACGCCAGCGGCGCGTCCCGTGCGCTTCGGCCTGGCGGACAGCGCATTCGCGCAGCGCCAGCCGGACAAGGGCTTGATCACCAAACAGGAGGTGCGTGCCGTCAGCCTGGCGCGCCTGCAGCTGCGGCTGGATAGCGTGGTGTGGGACATCGGCGCCGGCTCGGGTTCGGTCGGCCTGGAAGCGGCGCGCCTGTGCCCCGAGGGCCACGTGTACGCGATCGAAAAGAACGAGGCCGACTTCGGCATCGCCGGGCAGAACCACGCGGCCTTTGGCGTCAGCAACTACAGCCTCTCCCTCGGCAAGGCGCCGGAGGGACTGGATGCCTGGCCGGATCCGGACGCGGTGTTCATCGGCGGCTCCGGCGGCGAGCTGGCCGGCCTGATCGCGCTGATCGCCGGCCGCCTGCGCCCCGGCGGCAACCTGGTCATGAACTTCGTCACCCTGGAAAACCTGGCCACCGCCACCGCCACGCTCGAAGGCATCGAAGGCATCGCATGGGACGTGCTGCAATTGCAGGCGGCGCGCAGCAGGCCGATCCTGCACATGCACCGCATGGCGGCCGAGAATCCGGTGTGGATCGTGTGTGCGCATCGTGATGGAGGCGAGGCATGAGCGTCGGCACCCTGTACGGCGTCTCGCTTGGTCCCGGCGACCCCGGCCTAATCACGCGCGCCGCCTGGGAGCAATTGCAGCGGCGCGATGCCGTCTGGGTCTACCCGGCGCGCAGCGGCAAGACGCCGAGTTATGCCCTCGACATCGTGGTGCGCGCCGGCCTGGCGCCGCCCGAAGACCACGCGCTGCTGCTGTTCCCCATGACCCACGACGGCGACAAGCTGGCACGCGCCTGGCTGCGCGCCGCCGAAGCCGTGCTGCCCTGGCTGCGCGCGGGCCGCGACGTGCTGTTCCTGGTGGAGGGCGACGCCAGCACCTATGCCACCTTCGGCCACCTGGCGCGCACCGTGCGTGCGCTCGACGCGCAGGTGGGCGTGAAAATCATCGCCGGCGTGAACGCCTTCACCGCCGCCTGCGCCGAAGTCCCGGTGCCCTTTGCCGAACAGGACGACACGGTCGCCATCGTGCCGGCCGCCTACGGCGTCAGCGCGGTCGACCGCCTGCTGCCCGACTTCGACACCCTGGTGCTGATGAAGGTAAAGCCGCTGCTGGACGAATTGATCGGCTGGCTGGAACGGCGAGATTTGCTGGCCGGCGCCCACTTCATCGAACGCGTCGGCGCACCCGACGAGCGGCGCTTCAGCGGCGCCGAGATCCTGACGCTGCGCGGCACCAAGGTCAGTTATCTGTCGCTGTTGATCGTCAAGC